>Ga0209474_10000714_pt1 | contig 35082 bp, 31 predicted proteins | sample GraSoiAngelo_145_FD_185902 | JGI IMG/M metagenome (GOLD analysis project Ga0209474, IMG submission 185902) | Grasslands soil microbial communities from the Angelo Coastal Reserve, California, USA - 14_1009_05_20cm (SPAdes) (version 2) | ecosystem: Environmental > Terrestrial > Soil > Grasslands...
CCACTTGCCGCCATCCTCCTCCGCACTCCGTTTCGCGAGCTTGCCCTTGTAGTCGGTCTCAAACGCGGCGCATTCGCCGTCCAGCCTTGTCAGGTCGCGTGTGATTTCCGGCGCGTCGATACCAGAATAGAGATCGGCGAGGTTCCATTCCGGCAATTTGCCGGTCTTGGGCTTGGCGGAAGGTTTGATGCCGGTCCGTTTGCGTTGGGCGGCTGACTTGCGGAGGGCGGATGTGGAGCGCGAGGTCATCTTGTTCGAAACCTGTCTTCAATCGAACGGTGGCGGGTGAGAAGCGAAGGCGGATGGCAAGGTTTAAGCGGACGTTAATCGGCATCGGCGAGAGTGCCCCGATTCGAGACAGATAGTTGTAACGGGCGGGGAAAGCCATGGCTGCCAGTATTTTGATAGCCGACGATGACGCGGTACAGCGCCGGTTGGTCGACAACATCCTGCAGAAATGCGGCTATGAGACCATTGTGGTCGATAGCGGCGATGCGGCCATCGCCGCGCTGATGACGGCGGACGCGCCGGCTATTGACGCCGTGGTACTTGATCTGGTGATGCCTGGCCTCGATGGCATGGGCGTATTGATCAAAATCCGCGAGGCTGGTCTCAACATTCCGGTGATCGTGCAGACCGCACATGGCGGCATCGACAATGTGGTCTCGGCGATGCGCGCCGGCGCTCAGGATTTCGTGGTGAAGCCCGCCGGCATCGAACGGCTGCAGGTCTCGCTACGCAATGCGCTCAACGCCAGCGCGCTGAAGGGAGAACTGCAGCGCATCCGTCACAGCCGCGAAGGCCGATTGACCTTTGCCGATATCATCACCCGCAGCGAGAACATGACCGGCGTAGTGCACATTGCGCAAAAGGCGGCCGCGTCCACGATAGCGGTGCTGATCGAAGGCGAATCCGGCGTCGGCAAGGAATTGTTCGCGCGAGCCATCCACGGCAGCAGCGAACGGAAATCGAAGCCTTTCGTCGCCGTGAACTGCGGCGCGATTCCCGACAATCTGGTGGAATCAATCCTGTTCGGGCATGAAAAGGGCGCCTTTACCGGCGCCACCGACCGCCACACCGGTAAATTCGTCGAAGCATCCGGAGGCACGCTGTTTCTCGACGAAATCAGCGAAATGCCGCTAGCGGCGCAGGTGAAGCTTCTTCGTGCACTTCAGGAAGGCGCTGTTGAGGCGGTCGGCGGACGCAAGCCGGTGAAAGTCGACGTCCGCATCATCTCCGCGACCAACCGCAAGCTGCTCGACCGAGTCAAAAGCGGGCATTTTCGCGAAGACCTGTTCTATCGCCTTCACGTGCTGCCACTGACCATTCCGCCGCTGCGGATGCGCCGCGAAGACATCCCGCATCTGCTGCGGCATTTTCTGGCGAGGTTCTGCGCGGAAGAAAACCGCCCGATCACTGGCATCAGCGGCGAGGCGATGGCTCACCTGTCGCAGCTTGAATGGCCCGGAAATATCCGGCAGCTCGAAAACGCCGTGTATCGAGCCGTGGTGATGAGCGATCATGACCAGCTTGGACTGGAGGATTTTCTGCAAGTGGCCGGGCAATCGGCGGCGACACCGACCAACAGCGAGCACAGCGAACCACTGATCGTCGCTCCGGCCTTTCATTCAACAGTGCCGGCCATGATCTCTGGTAGTGACATACCTATCGTGCCCCAACCGTCAGCGGGAACGCTGGTGATGCTCACGAATGCCGGAGAAATACGGGCTTTGGAAGAACTGGAGAGCGAAATCATCCGCTTCGCGATATCGCATTATCGCGGGCAGATGTCGGAAGTAGCACGGCGCTTGAAAATCGGTCGATCAACGCTTTATCGCAAGCTCGACGAAGGCGCGGCTGCCGGTGATCCATCGGCTGGTGGCGCAGCGGACGTGCGCTAGCGAGGAATTGAACATGGTCGTGACATCAGAGGTTGCAGAAGCTTTGAACCGTTGCTTCGCGGTGACAGACAAAAGCAGAAGGCCGTGGCAAAAGCGCGCAATCCGTTGCAAATCGGGTGCTTTGAAGTCAGTTTGCGTTAAGGCGCCCAGCATGGCGCTGGCCCCATCGGGCCATCCATATAAATCGTCTGCGTAGGAATCCCTCGCGTGCAGGCGTATCAAACACAGAAAGAACAAACGTTGGTTGCAAACGTTGAGTGAATGCTGCTTGAAAACCAGTGATACCGGCGCTTCGGCGTAAGCTACGGACGAAACCAGGAGCTGTTCCTTGCCGGGGCAGTTTCGCCCAAGGGGTGTGTGTGACGATGCGGGACTGTTCGAATAACCGTGCTGGATTTTACCGCTTGCTGATGAGCGTCGCAGCGACCTTGCTGGCGGTCTCGGCGAGTTCGGCATTGGCCCAGGGCGATCCAGTGCGCAACAGCGCTGCAGAACTCGCGATCGATGCGGCAATCCCGCGTCCCGAACCGGTGAATCTCCCGCCCCCGAGCATCAAGGACTTCAAAGCAGACCCTAATCCCGCTGCCGCCGAGACGGCCACTTCGGCGGAGAAGGCGGCGGCCAGCAAGCCATCCGACGTGGTCACCAGTGCTCCCGCCGACGCGGGCACTTTACCTGCAAAGGCGGCGATGCCGGCTGCAGAGCCTGCCAGGGAGCAGGCCAAGGAAACGCCAAAGGAGGAGAAGGAATCGCCCAAGGCTGCCAGCAATGTCCCGCCGGCGGACCAGCCGATTGCCGACAAGCTGCGCGACATGCTTGGCGCGAAATCCGTGCGCTATTTCGATCGCAAAGCCGAGCGAGCCGCCGTCGAGAGGTTCTACGGCGCTCGCGAATTTGCGCCGCTATGGACGCAAGGCGGAACGCTGACACAGAACGGCAAGGGCGTGATTGCGAGGCTGAAGGATGGCGCTTCCGAGGGATTGAACGCGTCCGATTATCCGGTGCCGGACTTCAATAGCGGCAATCCCGACGTGCTTGCGGAAGCCGATCTGAAATTGACCGCCAGCATGCTGGATTACGCTCGGCAAGCGCAGAGCGGCCGGATGCACTGGTCGCAGGTGAGCGGGGATATCCAATATCCGGAGCATCCGACCGATCCCAATGAAGTGCTGACCAACGTCACGACCGCCAAGGATGCCTCGGCGGCGCTCGATGGCTACAACCCGCCCCACAAGCTCTATCGCGAACTAAAGGCCAAGCTGGCCGAGTTGCGCGGTCAGGGAGGTGGACCGGTCATTCAGATCGCGGAAGGTCCGGCGCTCAATTTCATACCGGCGCGCGGCAAGAAAGAGAGTGTGGCCGCGATAGAAGATCCGCGTGTGCCGCAGGTGCGGGCCAAGCTCGGCATTACGGAAAATGCCGACAGCACCCATTACGACTCCAGGGTCGCGGAGGCGGTCCGTAAATTCCAGGAAGCTGCCGAACTCAAACCCACCGGCATTTTGGACGATCGCACCGTCAGGGCGCTCAACAGCCCGAAGCGCGACCGCCAGATCGATACCGTGATCGTCAATATGGAACGCTGGCGCTGGTTGCCGCGCCAGCTCGGCGCGGCCTCGCTCGGTAATGCCTACGTCATTCTCAACGTCCCCGACTACACGCTCAAGGTGATGCACAACGGCGCGCAGGTCTGGAATACCAGGGTGGTCACCGGCAAACCTGGAATTCACGCCACGCCGCTTTTGACCGAGACGATGAAGTTCATCACGGTCAATCCGACCTGGAACGTGCCGCCATCGATCATCTACAACGAATACCTGCCGGCGCTTGAGCAGGATCCCACCGTGCTACAGCGCATGGGACTGAGACTTGAACGCGCCAGCGACGGTAGCATCCATATTTCGCAGCCGCCGGGCGACGCCAATGCGCTCGGGCGCATCCGTTTCAATTTTCCAAACAAGTTCCTGGTTTATCAGCACGATACGCCCGACAAGAATTTGTTCGCCAAGGAAGAGCGCGCCTTCAGTCACGGCTGCATGCGGGTGCAGAATCCGGACCAGTATGCGGCGACGCTGCTCAACATTACCATGTCGAACGAGCGCTACACGCCGGAGAAGATCCGAAGCATGTATGGGCACAGCGAGATCGACCTGAAATTCCCAACGCCGATCCCGGTTAATATCACCTACCAGACGGCGTTCGTGGACGAGGCCGGCAAGCTGCAATTGCGCAAGGATGTTTATGGCCGCGACGCAGCGATGGTTGCGCTGCTGCGCAATACCAGAGCCAAGGATCTGGAAAACGTCGTCGCGCATTCTCAGCCGAGTTATTCGCGTCCGACCGGCAATCTGCCGGCCGGCGTAAACTTCGCCAGCGATAATGTCTATTACGGCCCGTCGTACTCTTCCGGGCCCTCGTTCTTCGAGCGGCTGTTCGGGCCGCCGATACCGCCCGCCTCCATACCGGGGCGCCGGCAACCGCCACGGCGAATAATCACCCGCTGATCGTTCTATCAAGCGGCTCGACTGAATTCCAATGCGTAGCCAATGACTTGGCGCGCGGCCCGGCGCCTGCCCTTCGCTATCCCCCTGCCGGATTTAACCAGGGCACTTTTTTGCCATACTCGACGGGTTAGCTCGTTTGACTTGGGGGGTGGGATTAATACCGAATTAACCCGCCCGCGTTAAGATTGCATTAACCCTCTTCCGCCGCGCGGGGTAGCGGAAGAGTGCGTTGATAACTCGTCCTGTGGGGTGGGCTCGTTTTGCTGACTGGTCTCGCACGCCAATTCAATTCCGTGTTGTCATCCAAGGCTGGGTCTCATCTCGGCCTGACGTGCTTGTTGCTCCTGACGGGAGCCGGTTCAGTCCACGATGCCACTGCGCTGAACGAGACCCGCACTCTTTCGTTTCACCACACCCACTCCGATGAAGACCTCACCGTCACTTTCAAGCGCGAGGGGCGCTATGACGAAGAGGCGCTGAAGCAGCTCGATCATTACCTTCGAGACTGGCGCAGCCAGGAACAGACCACGATGGATCGTCACCTCTTCGACATCCTTTGGGAAGTCAACCGCGACGTCGATGGCAAGAAGCCGATCCAGATCATCTCCTCGTACCGATCCCCCGCCACCAATTCCATGCTCCGCCGCCGCTCTTCAGGAGTGGCGCGCTTCAGCCAGCACATGCTCGGCCACGCCATGGATTTCTTCATTCCCGATGTGCCGCTTGAGCAGATCCGATCCGCCGGGCTGCGCCTGCAGCGTGGCGGCGTCGGGTTCTACCCGACGTCGGGGTCGCCCTTTGTCCATCTCGATACCGGCAGCATCCGTCACTGGCCGCGCATGAGCCACGACCAACTCGCCCGCGTGTTCCCTGATGGACGGACGGTGCATATCCCCTCCGACGGCAATCCGCTGAATGGATATGAATTGGCGCGCGCCGACATTGAAAAGCGGGATAGCGGTGACGGTGCCTCGCCGATCGGCAAACTGGGCCTGTTCGCCGCTTTGTTCAGGAGCAAATCGAACGACGATGAAGACGAGGGCGCAAGCGCGATTGCAGACAGCACCGCTCCGGCAGCTCCCGCCAAGTCCGCCGAACCCGTACCGATGCCACGCGCAAAGCCGGCTGCGGCAGCTACATTCCAGCTCGCCTCCGGTGACGCCCAGATCGTCCCGTCGGCAAAGGCCAAGCAATCCGCTTCGGACCAGAAGAGCGAGCCGAAACCGCAGACGCCCGCTGACATCATCAATGCCCGGGGATTCTGGAGCGACGCCCTCGGCGCTCCGAACCAGGCAACGCCGGCACAGGTGGCCGCCATTGGGGCCCGTCAGGCGGTGGCCTCCGCCGACCCGCAGCCGACCGCGAGCGTTTCCGCTCTGGACGCGCTGGCTTACGCACCCGCTTCGTCCTCGCCGGTCGATCGTCCAAACGTCGTTGCGGCCGGTGCGCCGATCCCGCGAGGCTTCCGGGCCAGCTCGGCTCAGCGCAGTCCGGCGGCCGCCAGCACGATCGATAGCGTCGTTGCCAAGGGACCGCAGTCCCAGGGCAACCCGGTTGCGACCTCGGCTCGGCTCGCCGCCTCTCGCGGCAACGATGTCTGGATGCGGGTCATGATGCTGGCGCCGAGTGCAAGCACGTCCATGAACGCAACCGTGCTCGGCAACGCCGACATGAGCTTGATGCGCATGCACTTCATCAAGCCGCAAGCTGCGCTCGTCATGGCTTTCTCCGACGATCCGCAGATGGGAATGCTCAGCGACCGCTTCACCGGATCGGCCACTACGAAACTCGCGACGCGATCGTTGCGGACTGCATGGGTGCGCTGAGCGCGCGGTCTGGATGCTTGCTTGGCCGGCACGACAGAGTTCGGATCTGCGCGGCTGGCTACCGCCTCACAGCATTCCCAGCGCCTGCATATAGGTTTCCAGGATAGTTTCCTGCTCGGCGCGCTCATTGGCGTCTTGCTTGCGCAGCCTAATGATACTGCGCAGCGCCTGGACGTCGAAGCCGTTGCCCTTGGCTTCCGCGTACACGTCTCGGATATCGTCGGAGATCGTTTTCTTTTCCTCTTCCAGCCGCTCGATGCGCTCGATGATGGCCTTGAGCTGGTCTTTAGCGAACTTGGTCGCGGGCGCTTCCTTCACGGCGGCGGCAGAGGTGGCCATCGGGTACTCCTGAATGGAACTGAAGCTTGAGGTGAAATGGAAGCGCCGCGCGCTTCCTCACGCACCGCAACCCGAAATGACCCTCAAGAGTGCGACGCCTTGCGTCAAGCCGACATCGCGCTCATCCACAGCGCGCCCACAGGAGAAAAATTCCTGATGGTAAGGAGGCGCATTTGCGCCGTGTCGGACTTTCTCACGCTTCGAGACGCTCGCAGAACAGCGCACTCCTCATCAGGAGGAGAACATGAACTTGTGGCGAGAGAATCAATGCCCGCTCTGGGCCTTTTTCATCGCCGCAAGCTGCTCTGCGCTGGCGGAGCCCTGATGGGTCGCCTTCCAGGTCTCGTAGGGCATGCCGTAGACAATCTCGCGGCTTTCGTCTCTGCTCATCTCCGCCCCCCTTGCCTCGGCGGCTTCCTTGAGCCAGTTGGACAGGCAGTTGCGGCAGAAACCCGCGAGATTCATCAGCTCGATATTCTGCACATCGTTGCGAGAGCGCAGATGTTCGATCAGGCGCCTGAAGGCGGCGGCTTCGAGTTCCGTTCTGGTTCTGTCGTCAATCGTCATGGCCGCAGTCTCTCTGTTTGTTTATGCTTGAGGATATATTAACTGGGCGTCGTCACAGATTTTGCCATATCGCAGCGCAAACAGACACCGGCAATCGGCGTTTCGCGGCCCATTGCCCGAAAATGCCCGCCTTCGCCGTTGACAGTGCCGGCCACCTCACGCGAAATCGTCAATGATTTGATTATAGCTTCAACTGAATGATCCCAACGAATTCCCATCGCCCTAATCGATGTACCGAACGCTCCACCGCCGGTTTGATGCCGGGGCTGGCGACACTGTTCCTGTGCCTCTGGATCGCTCCGGCTGCGGCGGATTTTCGCCTCTGCAACAACACCTCGAGCCGCGTCGGCATAGCGCTCGGCTACAAGGATGCCGAGGGCTGGACCACCGAGGGGTGGTGGAACGTGTCTTCGCGGACCTGCGAAACCCTGCTGCGCGGGACGCTCGTCGCACGCTACTATTACATCTACGCGCTGGATTACGACCGCGGCGGTGAGTGGTCGGGCCAAGCCTTCATGTGTTCGCGCGACAAGGAATTCACCATTAAGGGTACCGAGAACTGCCTCGCACGCGGTTTCGATCGCACCGGATTCTTCGAGGTCGATACCGGAGAGCAGCGTGCCTGGACCGTGCAACTGACCGAATCCAACGAACAGCAGCCCGCGCAGCGGCTACCGGGTATCCCGGGAACGGTCGGTCCCGGCGGGCCCGGAAACCTTCCTGGCATGCCCAATTCGCCAGGCGGAACGGCTCCGGGTGCGTCTGGTCTGCCGCCAGCCGCAACGCCCGGGACGAAGCCATGAGACGCCTGCGACGCATCAAAATTCTCGCAACGCTGGGTCCTGCCTCTTCCGACAGTCCCATGATCCGCCGCTTGTTCGAAGCCGGCGCCGACGTCTTTCGCATCAATATGAGCCACACCTCCCACGACAAGATGAGGGAGCTGGTCAAGACCATCCGCAACGTCGAGAGCAGTTATGGCCGCCCGATCGGCATTCTGGTCGATCTGCAAGGCCCAAAACTTCGCTTGGGCTCGTTTGGCGAAGGCTCGATCCAGCTCAAGAACGGCGAACGCTTTGTGCTCGATTCCGACAAAACACCGGGCGACAACACTCGCGTCCAGCTTCCGCATCCAGAAATTCTCGCCGCGCTCCGGCCGGGTCACGCGCTCCTGCTCGATGACGGCAAGGTGCGGCTGATCGCCGAGGATACTTCGCCGGAGCGCGCGGTCACCCGTGTCGTGATCGGCGGCAAGATGTCGGACCGCAAGGGCGTCAGCCTGCCCGATACCGACCTGCCGGTTTCCGCGATGACCCCGAAAGACCGGGCCGATCTGGAAGCCGCATTAGTGACGGGGATCGACTGGGTCGCGCTCTCGTTCGTGCAGCGCGCCGAGGATGTCAACGAAGCCAAGAAGATGATCCGCGGTCGCGCCGCTGTGATGGCCAAGATCGAAAAACCGCAGGCGATCGACCGGCTTGCCGAAATCATCGAGGCGTCCGACGCATTGATGGTGGCGCGCGGCGATCTCGGTGTCGAATTGCCGCTCGAGCGGGTACCCAGCTTACAGAAGCAGATGACGCGGCTGGCGCGGCGCGCCGGCAAGCCGGTTGTGATCGCCACGCAAATGCTGGAGTCGATGATCCAGAGCCCGGTGCCGACCCGTGCCGAAGTTTCCGACGTCGCGACAGCAGTCTATGAAGGGGCAGACGCCATCATGCTATCGGCGGAATCGGCGGCAGGCAAATTTCCCATCGAGGCGGTCTCGACCATGAACCGCATCGGCGAGGAAGTGGAGCGCGATCCAACCTATCGCGGCGCGCTCAATGCACAGCGCGCCGAACCGGAGCCGACAGTGGGCGACGCGATCGCCGACGCGGCGAGGCAGATTGCGGAGACCCTCGATCTCTCCGCGATCATTTGCTGGACCAGTTCGGGATCGACCGCGCTGCGGGTCGCACGCGAGCGGCCGAAGCCGCCTGTGGTGGCGATCACACCAAATCTAGCTACCGGGCGCAAGCTGTCCGCCGTCTGGGGCGTGCACTGTGTGGTGGCGGAAGATGCCAAGGATCTGGACGACATGGTGAGCCGCGCCGGCTCGATCGCGTTTCGAGACGGGTTCGCCAAGGCGGGCCAGCGCGTCATCATCGTCGCGGGCGTGCCGCTCGGTACTCCCGGCACCACCAACATGCTGCGCATCGCCTCGGTCGGCCCGGCTGGCGACGCCGATATGTGAGCCGGCTGCCGCTCAGCTCAGCAACTTGGCGTCCAGCGTAATGTTGGTGTTAAAAAGTTTCGACACCGGACAGCCAGCCTTTGCCTTGGCCGCCAACTCCTCGAATTTCGCCTTGTCCGCGCCCGGAACCTTCGCGGACAGCGCGAGGTGCACGGAGGTGATGGCAAAACCCTCACCCTGCTTCTCGAGCGTGACGTCGGCCTTGGTCTCCATCTGGTCCGCGGTGAGCTTGGCCTCGCCGAGGATCAATGATAGCGCCATGGTGAAACAGGCGGCGTGCGCCGCCCCGATCAGCTCTTCCGGGTTCGATCCCGGCTTACCTTCGAAGCGGCTCGCGAAGCCATAGGGGTAATCCTTTAGCGCGCCGCTCTTGGTCGAGATCGCGCCCTTGCCGTCCTTGATACCGCCTTGCCATTTTGCCGATCCAGATGTCATGGTCATAGCTCGCTCCTTGCATCGTTAGTGGCTCGTCTATCCCGCGGCAAACGCGTCAGATCGGCGGATTGTTGCGTCAAGCCGATGTCGTGCCCCAGTTTTTTACGCGCCGACCAGCGTCTTCGCAGGGAGTACCGCTTGCACCACGAGGCCGCGGGCGCGTGCATCCATCACACCGACGGCACGCAGTGCAAGCAGCGTCACTGTTTGCACGGCGTCGCGCAGCTTGGCCTCATCTTCGATATGATCCGGCGCCAGCGGGCCGACCAGGGATTCGTGCAGCGCGCCCAACAGGGCGGTGGCCGCGAGCGAGGTGTCCTGCGCCGGCAGATGCCCGGCGCGGACCGCGGCGTCGATTCTGAGTGCGATTTCGCCGGCGATTTCAAGTCGGCTTGCGAGCCGCGAGGCGGTAATGTCCACGTCCACCGGCTCGGCTAAAATGCCCCATGCGAGCTTGCGTTGCGACAGCACATGCACGGCGACGGTCGTGACCGCGGCCGCGAGCGCCGAGGATGGTCCGGGTGCGGCATCGGCCGCGCGGCGAATTGCGGCCAGTTCATCGCGCGAGACCTCGGCGATCAATTCGGAAATCAGATCGGCTTTGGAGGGGAAATAACGATAAACCGTGCCAGCGGCGACACTGGCGCGGACCGCGACCGGCGCGATCTGCACCGCGGCCATGCCGCCCTCGGACGCGGCATCCCGCGCGGCCGATAGAATGGTGCTGCGCCGGGCGGCGAGGCGTTTCACAACCTGGTGGGTCCGCCGATAGACCATTGCCGCGTTTCTCGTCCCAGCACGCGCCTCAACGGCCATATTGGTTCGGCCGAAAGGGCAAGTATGTTCATTGTTTATTGCGATGATCGATTGAAGAACTGAACAACTATTCAGGCCGAATGACAAGACGCAAAAATGAAAACCCGCAAATGTGACGTGGGCTAATCGCAGCCTTTTGGATCGTTGCATCTGTTGATGCAGCGAATAATCACGTCGAGATTGGTGCGGCTGCAGCCTGTTCGCTTTCGCGTTCAGCCTGGCGGTCACGATCGTCGTTCACCGCACGATCACGTCATCGCAGTTGCCGCGATCTCGATTCTACCTCGGCAAATACTCTCTGGATATCGTGGCGTCCTCGTCGCCGGCGCCAGAAGCTGCGCTCCGGTGCCCCGGTTTTTGGGGGGCTGGGATTGGCCAGCAAACGGACTGGTCTCACGAACCTCTCGCATGCAAATGAAAAGGGCCCCGAATAGCTCGGAGCCCTTTGGAAGATTTCAGTTCTCGACAGCTTATTTCAGACTCGTCGAGATCGTGTTGAAGTTGGTGGAGAGTGACGTTCCGACGCCCTGTACGGCGGCGATGATCGCGAGTGCGATGCCGGCGGCAATCAGACCGTATTCGATCGCGGTGGCGCCGGCCTCGTCCTTCACAAAACGTGCAATAAGGTTCTTCATAAGTTGTAGCTCCAAACACGCTGCTGACTAATCTGGTCTCACCGGCTACCCAGCGCCGCGACCACATGGCCTACACTAATGCGGGAAACTTGCGCCGGAGTTAATTTAATCGTTCAAACGGGCCGGTAAGCGTAACTATCAGCGTCAACTGCCGCCGTCGGTAGCGCGCTACGGTCTCAGTTCGAAGGCTTAAACCAGGCCCCTCGCGGTGCGCTAGTATCGAAAAGAAAAAGGGCTCCGAGCAATTCGAAGCCCTTTTCCGCGTTCAGTTTAGACCGGCTTATTTAAGACTGGTCGAGATGGTGCTGAAGTTGGTGGACATCTGTTTTCCGACGCCCTGCACAGCGGCGATGATCGCGAGTGCAATGCCGGCTGCAATCAGACCGTATTCGATCGCGGTGGCGCCGGACTCGTCCTTCACAAAACGCGCAACAAGGTTCTTCATAGGGTATGGCTCCAAACAAGCTGCTGACTAGATCAGGTCTCATCGGCAACCAGCGCCGCGACCACATCGCCAATCTAATGTCGGAAAGTTGCGCCGGTGTTAATTTGATCGTATAAATTGCGCGTGTTTTTTCGCGCTCTTCCACTGCCGGTGAGCTAGTAAAGCGACCGGAATTCCCGGGCGCCCAAGCGCGGTTCCAGTTCTTCGATGCACTGAGTGCGCAAGATTGAAGAAGGCTTCAAGGTTTAACTCGCGCGGATCCATCTGCAGGTAATCAAAATGAAAAGGGCCCCAAACTATTCGGGGCTCTTTCCAGATTTCGTTCTCGACGACCTATTTCAGGCTCGTCGAGATCGTGTTGAAGTTGGTGGAGAGTGACTTTCCGACGCCCTGCACGGCGGCGATGATCGCGAGCGCGATGCCAGCTGCAATCAAACCGTATTCGATCGCGGTGGCGCCGGCCTCGTCCTTCAGAAAACGTGCAATAAGGTTCTTCATAGGTTGTAGCTCCAAACACGCTGCTGACTAAAATCTGGTCTCATCGGCTACCCAGCGCCGCGACCACATGGCCCAAACTAGTATCGGAAACTTGCGCCGTAGTTAATTTGGTCAGCTAAACAAGCCGAGGGTTCCGCATGTTTTCTCCATGGTAAATTGGAACTAAAGTGATTGCTTAAAGTGGAAGCTCTCGTCTGAAAATTCGTGCCGGACTTTTCTGCCGCTCGGACACGCTGGTCGGGCTTCGCGCTGCGACTCGCCGGCCACTTCAGTTAACTTCTTCTTCGTCAAACATCGTGATATCTCGGGCGCTCAACCGCGCAATTTACCCGAGTTTTAAGGGCGCGAGGGTCCACTGGCTGAACATGGGTGCCATACGCTCCCTTTCGACTGTCCAGCCAAGCCCAAAAAATAGATGTCGATTTCGATCACCAGCAACGTGAGCCTCCGCAGCGCTCCACCCGGACTGGTAGCGCTCTGTGCCGGTGCGGGCGCCTATCTGTTCTTTTTATCCGCGGGCGAAATCCTGCTACGGGATTCGGACTCGTTGTGGCAGATCAAGATCGGGCAGTCGATCCTCGATCATGGCGCCATGCCCTACACCGACGTCTATTCGTTCACCCGTTTTGGCGAACCCTGGATCTCGAGTTCCTGGCTTTCTCAAGTGCTCCTTGCCACCGTTCATGGGGCATTCGACTGGGCAGGTCCGGTCATCCTGACGTCGCTCGCGATCGGAGTGACGGTCGCGATCTTCATCTACTTGCTTGATCCATATCTGGACCCAGCGCGCTCGATTTTGCTTGTCACGCTGGCGTTGCTGATGTCGGGAACTCATTTCCTGGCGCGGCCGCACATGTTGGCGTTGCCGGTCATGTTGGCCTTTGTCGGCGGACTGATGGTAGCTGCGGATCATCGCAGTCATCCCTCGTGGCTCTTATTGCCTCTCATGGTGCTGTGGGCCAATCTGCACGGCGGCTTCGTGCTGGGATTGGCGCTGATTGGACCGGTTGGACTGGAAGCGGTTTGGAGCAGTGATCCCAAACACCGCTTTGCGCTTGCCGCCCGATGGGCCCTGTTCGCGCTTGCCGCCCTGGCGGCGAGCTGCTGTACGCCGTATGGCTGGAACACTTTGTTGGGGGCCACCAAAATTCTCAGTCTCGGCAAGCTGCTGTCGCTCATCTGGGAGTGGATGCCAGCCGACTTCAGCTCAATCAGCTTCTTCGAAGCCGCTCTGCTAGGCCTGATCGGGCTCGCCTTCTATCGTCGGCTCGTATTGTCTGTGCCGAGAATCATCCTCCTATTGGGTCTGATCTGGATGGCACTGACACATTCCAGAAACATCGAGGTTTTCGCGTTCCTGGCGCCGCTTGTGCTGGCAAAGCCCATTGCCGAACAATGGCGGACAGCCGAAGCTGGCGTTCGCCCCTTTGGCGAGATTCAGCCCCCCTATCATATCACGATAATCGCGGCACTTGCGATCGCCGCGGCGGGATGGGCATCCACGAAGACCTTTGTGGCTCACCACCCCTTTTCATTTGTCACGGCTCAGACTCCTGTTGCCGCGGTTGACGTCCTCGAACAACGGCGGGCACAGCGGATATTCAGCACGGCTCCCATCGGGGGGTATTTGATTTCGCGCGACATCAAGGCTTTCATCGACGGTCGCGCCGAGCTCTATGGCGAAAAATTCGTGATGGATTATTTCGATGCAGTTGAGGGAAAGAATGTCGAGACCTTGCTACGCCTGCTAGAGACATACCGGATCGATGCCACCCTGCTGAATCCGACAGTACCCGCGGCCAAGATGCTAGATCACGTGGCGGGCTGGAAGAGGCTGTACGCGGACAAGCTTGCCGTCATCCACGTCCGGGAGGACCGGGCTAACGCTGAGATGCTGGCGCGATAAGTCCGTTTCCGCCCGTTCAGCCAATTCAGGAAGCAGATGTCTATTTCCTTCGCAAACGGTGTGGACGCTCGCAGCGCTGCGCGAGGGCTGGTGCCGCTTTGCGCGGGTGCGGGAGTGTATTTATTCTTCCTTTTAGCCGGCGACGGCCTACTGGGGGACTCCGACTCGTTCTGGCACATCAAGATCGGGCAATGGATCATCGATCACCGCGCCGTGCCCTACTCGGATTTCTATTCGCTCACAAAATTCGGTGAAAGCTGGGTCTCAACCTCCTGGCTGTCCCAGGTGCTTTATGCCGCTCCATATTCGTCATTGGGGTGGGCCGGCCCCGTTATCATGGCTTCGCTCGCGATCGCGGTGACGGCGGCAATTTTCATCCATCTGCTCAATGTGCATTTCGAGACGGCTCGTTCCGTGCTGCTCGCTATCCTCGCTCTGGTGCTCTCGATGCATCATCTTCTGGCGCGTCCTCACATTTTGGCGCTGCCGGTCATGGTCGCCTGGGTCGGCGCGCTGATGGCCGCCGCGGATCGTCGCACCTACCCGTCATGGCTGCTCCTGCCACTCATTGCGCTCTGGTCCAACCTTCATGGTGGCTTCGTCCTTGGACTGGCGCTGATCGCGCCGATTGCGCTCGAGGCGCTCTGGAGCGAGGAGCCCGAACGTCGCGTTGCGCTCGCCGCCCGCTGGGCCGTCTTCGCGATAGGCGCGTTGGCTGCGAGCTGCTGCACACCATATGGCTGGAATACGCTGTTCGGTGCGGCTAGAATTCTGGATCTGGGCGAACTGCTGTCACTCATATCGGAATGGGCGCCGGCCAACTTCAGCTCTTTCGGCTTCTTCGAGGCTGCCCTGCTCGGACTCATCGCGCTGGCGTTCTCTGCAGGCATCGTTGTCTCGTTGCCGCGCGTGGTTCTCGTGCTGGGTTTGACCTGGATGGCGCTGACGCATGTCAGAAACATCGAGGCATTCGCGTTCCTGGTCCCGCTGGTTCTCGCGAAGCCACTCGCTGGTCGATGGAAATTGACCCAAGCCACCGTCGGCGGCGAGATCCGGTCGGCACCTTACGTCACTGTATTTGCTTCATTGACAATCGTCGCCGCGGCCTGGACGTCGACGTCAGTCTACGTGACGCATCACCATTTTGCCTTTACGGTAACGCAAACGCCAGCCGCGGCGGTTGATCTCCTCGAACAGCGTCAGGTCCAGCGGATCTTCAATTCATATCAATTCGGCGGCTATTTGATTGCGAGGGATATCAAGCCCTTCATCGACGGCCGCGCCGAACTTTACGGTGAGAAATTCGTCATGAATTTCTTCCATGCCGTCGAAGGACGCAAGGTGGATGATCTCTTGCGCATGCTCGAGGATTTCCGGATAGAAGCCACGCTGCTCGCAGCAAATTCGCCGGCCGCACAAGTGTTGAACCACGTGCAGGGCTGGAAGCGGCTCTATGCGGATGAGATCGCCGTCGTTCATGTCCGGACCGACCAACCACTGCCTAATGCGGTGCGCGCACCGGAAGCTTCCCGTTGAGCATCCATCCCAGATCGCAGCGGTGCCGCGCTTCGCGACCGGACTGGAATTCGCTTCGCGTGACCGCTTTGCCGGCCGCGCTGGTCGGGACTCTCTATGGCTGGGCCGTGCTGGCCTCGACTGTTTTCCATCCGGGCTGGATCGGACCGAACCATATTGCGCCGGGCACCGATTGGATGGTGTTCTATGGCTCAGTCACATCCGCGGTGCAGGGCAGCCTGTCACTCATCATGAACGGCGACGATTTCACCGCGTTCCTGAACCGCTCCTTCCAGGATTGGCTTTCCGCACCGATCGAGTTTCGGCCGTGGTTCTATCCGCCCAGCTTTCTTGTCTTGCTGCTGCCGTTCGCGCCGCTAGGCTTTGCTGCGTCATATGTTGCGTTTCAAATCCTGACCGCCGCATTTCTGGCAACGGCGCTGATCAAGGGCGCGAGCAGCCCCGTGCTCTCGCGCTATGTCGCCGCCGGCGTCCTGATTTCACCCGCAGCGGCTATCAACATCGTCGACGGCCAATGCGCTTTTTTGGTCGCCGCTCTCCTCATCGCGGGCGTGCGGTTACTGCCATTGCAACCGATCCTGGGAGGGATTTTGCTGGGGCTCCTCTCGTTCAAGCCGCAGTTTTGCTTGCTCGTGCCGGTCGCGCTCGTAGCATTGCGCCAATACAAGGCCCTGCTCGCCGCGGCCGGTTCTGCTCTCGCATTGGTGGTCCTCAGCGTGATCATCTTCGGGCTTGACGTGTGGCTTTGGTGGATTCCGCAAGCCATCAACAATTTCATTGAACCCGATGCAAAGTGGTTGTCTTACGGCCGCATCTGGGGACACAGCGTGTGGGCCTGCGCGGTTCTCGCGGGAATACCGCCACGGCTGGCGTCTGTTCTGCAAATCGCCGCGATTGCCGGAGGCATGGTCGTGGCCTATCTCGCGTTTCGCTCTACTCTCAGCAGGGACAAGCAACTCGCCGTGCTGCTGGCGGCAACGGTTCTGGCCGCTCCGCATTCGGGCGCCTACGATGCAACGCTGCTGGCTGCCGCCGTGGGACTGTGGTTGGCAGCCAATATCAAGACGTGGCGGTTATTGGATTGGTTTCTCGCCCTAGGCATCTGGATGGTGCCGATATTGAGTCCACCTACCCACGTGGTGGCCGGGCGTTTTTCGCCGTTGCTGATCGTGGCGCTAATCGGCTTCATCCTGCATGAGCTACGCGGAACGAGCCAATCAAGCACCGACAGCCGACCTCAGCTCGTTATTCCATAACAGACCCAAAGCGAAGCGAGCCGCTCAATTTCCCGTCTGCAGTTCGCCGAAGCGCTCCCAACTCTTGCCGTTGAAGCGCATGAACTGCATCTGATCCACCGGCACGTGATCGGTCGGTGAGGTATTGACCTTGATGCCGGGCAGCAGCATCGGCAATTCCATATCCTTGATGGCGTAGGCCTGTTTGAGAATGTTTTCGGTCGAAAGATCCTCGCCGCAAGCCTTTAGCACGTGCTCCAGCGCCATCGCGCTGTTGTAGGAATTGACGTAGTTGGTGTCGTGCAGATCGGCGTCCGGAGCGTATTTGACCATGAACTCCCGCCAAGCCTTGACGCCCGCGTCGTCCTTCCACGCGGGATCGTCGGGGTCCTTGATATAGGCGGTGGACAGAATGCCGACACCTGCCTCCACCCCGGCGGGCTCCATCACCGTGTTGATCCAGACCGCGACGTTGGAAAGAAATGTCAGGGGTCTCCACCCGATCTCGTAAACCTTGCGGATCGACTGCGCCGCGAATTTCGGTGTCGCCGCGATCACCAGGGCGTCGGCGCCGGAGGCCTTCAGCTTGACGATTTGGGAGTCGATGGTCGGATCCTGCACCTCGTAGGTCGCAGCGGTGACGAGTGAATCGTAATTGTCGCCGAGCACATCCTTCAACCCCAGCAAATAATCGCGGCCGAAATCGTCGTTCTGCGAAAGCACCGCAAATTTGGCATTCGGGTTTTTGCCGAGAGCGTGGCGCGCGTAAAGCCGCGCCTCGTAACGGAATGGCCCCTGCACGCCCAATGTAGCCTGCGGATACTGGGTGATGTCGGCAAATTTCGAGGCGCCTGAGCCCACGAACAGTTGCGGGATATTCTTGCTCTGCAGATATTTCGCGATCGCGGTGTTGTGGGCGGTGCCGATAGACGAAAAGATCAGCGCGACTTCCTCGCTCTCCACCAGTCGCCTGGTCTGCTCCACGGTTTTCGGCGGGGCATAGCTGTCGTCCAGCGAGATCAGGGTGACCTTGCGGCCATTGATGCCGCCGCGTTCGTTAAGCATCTTGAAATAGGCGACCTCGCCCTTGCCGAGCGCGCCGAACGCCGAGACAGGCCCGCTATACGGCATGGTCTGGCCGATCTTGATCTCGGTTGCTGTAACACCGCGCGTTTCGGCGGCCGGCAACGCCGACGACCACGCCAGCACTGTGAACGCGCCGATAACGCTGAAAAATCTCGCGACCAAAGGCATCGGCACGCTCCCTTTTTAAATCGGGGCTCACGCGGCGTCCGGCAGGCGCGGTTCTACCCACGCTCATGCTATCAAAGCATGCCATGGCACTAGATCGACGCCAATGAATAATCAGCCTGAAGTGAAGTAGAGGCTAGAACGCCATCACACAAAAACGCGGCGTTACCGCCGCGTTTTGCAATTCAAAAAACTGTCGCATCACGCTTGCGGCTGCGGCTCAAGCCCGGGGTCCGGATCGGGTCGCGGACGCGGCTTGCCGGCGGGCGGCACCGCCGAGGTGCGCGGCGTGGTCGGCTCCAGCACGGATTCACGGTTCGGCTTCTTGCCCTTGAGCAGATCCTGAATTTCTTCGCCGGTCAGCGTTTCATATTCGAGCAGGCCTTTTGCCAGCATTTCCAGATCCGCCCGCTTCTCCGACAGGATCGTGGTCGCCTGGTTATACCCTTCTTCGACCAGCCGTCGGATTTCGCTGTCGATCTTCTGCACGGTCGCCTCAGAAGCATTCTGGGTGCGCGACACCGACATCCCGAGGAAAACCTCGTCCTGGTTTTCGCCATAGGATACGGTGCCGAGTTCTTCGGAGAGACCCCAACGGGTCACCATCATCCGTGCGAGGCGCGTCGCCTGCTCGATGTCGGAGGCCGCACCTGAGGTGACCTTGTCGCGGCCAAACACCAGCTCTTCCGCGACGCGGCCGCCCATCATGATGGCAAGGCGGGAAGTCATCTGCTCGAGCGACATCGACAACTTGTCGCGCTCGGGCAACTGCATCACCATGCCGAGCGCACGGCCGCGCGGAATGATGGTCGCCTTGTGGATCGGGTCGGTCGCGATGACGTTCAGGCCGACGATGGCATGGCCACCTTCGTGATAGGCGGTCAGCATCTTCTCTTCTTCGGTCATCACCAGCGACTTGCGCTCGGCGCCCATCATGACCTTGTCCTTGGCCTCCTCGAATTCGGCCTGCGTCACCATGCGCTTGTTGCGCCGGGCCGCGGTAAGCGCCGCCTCATTGACAAGATTCATGAGGTCGGCGCCGGAGAAGCCGGGCGTGCCGCGGGCGATGGTCTTGAGGTTGATATCCGGCGCCAGCGGCACCTTGCGGACGTGAACCTTGAGGATCTGTTCGCGGCCGACGACATCCGGGTTTGGCACCACCACCTGGCGATCGAAACGGCCCGGGCGCAGCAGCGCGGGATCGAGCACGTCCGGCCGGTTGGTCGCTGCGATAAGGATCACGCCTTCATTGGCCTCGAAGCCGTCCATCTCGACCAGCAACTGGTTCAAGGTCTGCTCGCGTTCGTCATTGCCGCCGCCGAGGCCGGCGCCACGATGACGCCCGACCGCGTCGATTTCGTCGATGAAGATGATGCACGGCGCGTTCTTCTTGGCTTGCTCGAACATGTCGCGGACGCGGCTGGCGCCAACGCCGACGAACATTTCGACGAAATCCGAACCCGAGATGGTGAAAAAGGGCACATTGGCTTCGCCGGCCACTGCGCGCGCGATCAGCGTCTTGCCGGTGCCGGGAGGGCCGACCAGCAGCACGCCGCGCGGAATCCGGCCGCCGAGACGTTGATACTTGCCGGGGTCGCGCAGGAATTCCACGATTTCTTGCAGGTCCTGCTTGGCCTCGTCGACGCCGGCGACATCCTCGAACGTCACGCGGCCGTGCGCTTCGGTCAGCATCTTGGCGCGCGACTTGCCGAAGCCCATCGCCTTTCCGGCGCCACCCTGCATCTGGCGCGACAGGAATATCCACACCCCGATCAGCGCGATGAACGGTAGCCAGGAGACCAGAAGCGACACGAACCAGGGTACGTTATCGCCAGGCGGCTTCGCCGTAATCTGAACCTTACCGTTATACAGGCGCGAGACCAGCGTCGGGTCGTTCGGCGCGTAAGTCTGGAAGCTTGAGCCATTGGTGAAGGTGCCGTGGATTTCCGGCCCCTGGATGACGACGTCGCGAACGTGATTCTGGTCGACCTCGCTCAAGAGCTGCGAGAACGAAATGTCCTGCGAGGAGGCGCGTTGGCCAGGGTTCTGGAACAGCGTGAACAATGCCAATAACAGCAAAACGATAATGACCCAGAGGGCGAAGTTGCGCAGATTGGCGTTCATCGATCTTCCTTCGTGGTCGCGCGGATCGCGGCCTTGCGTCCTCGGGCAGGCAGGAGGCAGCGCCTCGGTGGACTGCAGTACAATCTAGGTGCCGCCCCGGTCGATGCCAAGGGAACCACATGGGACTATTTAGCCCATCCTAGCGCGATTCCAGTTCAAATCATGGCGTGATGGGCGCGTCTTTCGGGGGTGGTTAAGACTCCTGAAGCGATAAGGCCCTGAGCAATGCCGTCCTTCGGTCCCCTTTTATCCGGAGCGGCGGCGCGGCGGCGCTGGTTCGACGCGAATTCTGCCATCCACCAAGCTGACCAGCGCACCGGCGAGTGTCTGCTTCAGCTTTGGCCGCCGATTCATCTTGTGTCGAGGCCGTCCTGCGCTTTCGGCCGCGGCCCGGTCCAGCGCCGTCAACAACGCTTCGACTTTGCCAAGTTCCGCCGGACCCTCATGACCGACCCGGTTAATCGCCCGCAGCAAAAGCCGCAGCCGGATTTCCTCGGCCATGGCAGCGAATGCCTCGAAATCGAAGCTCTTGGCGCCGGCATCGGCGCCCGATTCGAGAGATTGGCGATCCCTGAGCGCGAGGTAGCGCTCGGCGCCATCCACCAGCACCTCCACTGCCGCATTAGCCCGGGCGAAACGAGACGCCAGCCGGGCGAGATTGCGCGCATCGCCCCCCTCGGCGACAAGCGCCGGCATCAACGTGCGCAGACGTGGGCGCGTGAACGTTATGTCGCGATTGCTCGGATCTTCGGCGAACTCGACCTTTGCCTTCTTGAGTGTCGCAATGAGCTGTGACTTTGGAATGTCGAGGAAGGGGCGGGCAAGACGCAAGCCGTCGCGCTCGGACTCGCGCGCCATCGCCGCCAGACCAGCGATCCCGCTGCCGCGCAGCAAGCGCATGAGTAGCGTTTCGGCCTGGTCGTCCCGGGTATGCGCGGTGAGGATATGGGTCGCGTGGCTCTGTCGCGCCGCCTGGGCCAGCAGCCGATATCGCGCGGCCCGGGCCGCAGCCGGCAGTCCGGTCTTCGGCTTGGCTCCGTTCCAGCGCAACGTGCGATGCGGCAGATCGAGGCTGCGGGCGAGGCGTTTGACCTCGCGCGCCTCGCGAGCTGCCTCGGCCCGCAACCCATGATCCACCGTAATGGCGACCAGGCGCGGACCGCGCGCCAAGGCACGGCGCCAGCGCGCCGCCAGCCACATCAGTGCGATCGAATCCGGTCCGCCGGAGACCGCCAGAATGATCGCCGGTGCTGACCTCCAGTCCGCGAACAGGCGCTTTGCGGCGCTCGCCGAGATCGGGGAATGCTCTTTGTCGGTGCGCATGATCTCATTGCAAGACCGCTCGCACGCCGGGGTCAAGCCCATGGATATGCGTTTGCGGATCGATCAGGCGGCTAGCTCAATTGACACCGCTCTAGCACTTGATCCGCTTTTGCTCGCGGTCGACCGCCGTTTTGACCCCGGTGGAGGCGCGCGGATATTTTCGCATCACCTCGCCAAGCGCCGCGCAGGCGGCCTCCTTCTCTTTCAGGGCCGCCAGCGACTGTCCGAGCCGCAGCAAGGCGTCGGGCGCCTTGCCCGATTTGTCGAATTTGGTGGTCACCCCGAGGAAAGCCTCCGCGGCATCGCGATATTGTTGGCGCTGGAAATAGCTCTCTCCCAGCCAATATTGCGAGTCCGCGATCATGGGATCGCTGGGGTGTTTTTGCGCGAAGTTGCGCATGGTCTCTTCGGCCAGCGCATAATCCTTGCGCTGCATGTAGCCGATCCCGAGATCGAATTCATCCCGCGGGCTTGCCGACGGCGGCAAGGTGGTCAGCGCCGCGCCCGTCGCTCGCGGCGCCGCCGCCGCTACTGCAGGCGAAGGATTGAGAGCACTGCCGGTGTTGGCGAGATCGAGCGGCTCCCCCGGAGCGCGGCCGCCGAGAGCGCCGATCGGCGGCTCGGCTGGTATCGGGAGCTGGCCGCCACCGAGCGCGCGCGGAGCGCCGGGGGCGTTCGGATTCTGGCTGGGATCGAAGGCATCGCCACGCCTCCGGCCCTGCGCCGGCGGCGTTCCAACAGGCTCCTGGACGATCGGCGCCGGCGAGGCGATCTGCGGTTGCTCATACGCCGGCTGCCGGTAGGCCGGACCGGGCTGTAGCGATGGAGCGGTCGCGACGCTGGGCTGGACGGCGCTAGGCTGGCTGGTGGCGCCGGGCTGGGTGGCGGCGGCCTGCCCACCGGGAGCAGCCGGCGCGCCGCCCTGAATCATTCTCAGGCGCTCTTCGAGCTGCCGGTTGCGATAGTTCAGCTCCTCGTTTTGGCCGGTGAGTTGCCGCAACCTGTTCTCGAGCTGTTGAATTCGCATTTCCGCATCGTCGGATTGCGCTGACGCCTGCGAACACACTGCAAGCACAATTGTCATCGTCGCGACGATGGTGATTCTGTGAAAGCTGAAGGACATCTGAGCCTGACGACGAATCGCGCGTGAGATCGAAAGCGGAACACATTGAGGGAGGGAGTGCGCCAAAAATGTGACTGCCGTCCGAAATCAGGCGCGGTCTCCGCGGTATGGTTTAGTCTCCGGCTCCAAACAAGCAAGCGCCTTTGGCCGACGGCTTCATCGAACGACCGGCGCCCGGAGGCGCCGGCGAAACTCTGGTAAAGAACAGACGGGTTACGAACTGGCGTTCAGCACCGTAACCGCGCGGCGGTTCTGCGACCAGCAGGAGATGTCGTTGCAGACGGCGACCGGGCGTTCCTTGCCGTAGGAGATGGTCCGCATCCTCGAGGGATCGATCCCGCGTGACGAAAGGAAGGTCCGCACCGATTGGGCGCGCCGCGCGCCCAGCGCAATGTTGTATTCGCGGGTACCGCGCTCGTCGGCATGGCCTTCGATCGTAAAGGAGTAGCGGTTGTAGCTCTGCAGCCACCGCGCTTGCTTCTCCAGGGTGGCGACCGCTTGCGGCGACAAATCGGTCTGATCGCTCTCGAAGAAAACGCGGTCGCCGACGTTGACCACGAAGTCCTGCTGACTGCCGGGCGCTGCCGCGCTTGCCATCGCGCCGTCGGCGCCGATGTTCTTGTTGGCGCAGGCGCCCATCGATAGCGTAACCGCCACAACGGCAGCCAGCTTCAATCCCTGGAGGATACGCATCTGATGTTTCATTCCGGAGCCTCCACGCTCACGTTTTTCGACTGCTACCGGTCTACAGGGCGAGGGTTAAGCGAACGTTCCGTCAACCTTGATGGGGTGTTGCCGAATCCGATCAAAAGCCGACGAACGGCGAAAAGCAAACAGAGTGGTTAATGGGTTGTAAATGTGGCGTGAGGGTGAAGGCAAGTCGATCACCGCGGCCACACACTCCATTTTTCTGCCGATCCGAAGCCGATCTGCAACACCTGCTCGCAAAACGATAACTAACGCGCCCTGGAGCGAGGGTAGGACCGCTACGCGCGAGGCGCGGCAGTAAAAGGCGCTGGAGCCTCGGATTTCTGATTTCGTCAGAACCACAGGCTTCCACCCGATGGCCCCGGGCGCGACCGCTCAGGAGTGCTGCGGGACGATGGAGCTGCGCTCGAAGGCCGACACCACCACATTCGGGGACGGTGTATAGCCGCTGCGTTCAAACAACATCCTGCGTTCGAAAGCGCTTGAACGCATATAGGGAAAGCGTTGGAAGACCCTTTCCCTGATAGATGGATAGTGAGCAGCCACCAGTCCCACCGGCTTTATCAGGCCTGGATGAAGTCGGGGTTCGCCGAGCGGCTCTTGCAGAAATACCTTGCGATAAAAGGCGCGATGCTCCGGACGAACATTCGCCAGCCCGATATCGGCATTGAAATAACCGCAGGCGATCCAGCCGAGCCTCACGGTCACGTATGGAAGTTCTGGAAAGCGCTTCGCCTTCTCGGGGTCCGCAACGAAGCGCGTCGGATCGATGATAGTCAGCCCGCGATCCAGCTCAGGATGCACAATATCGGCGAACATATCCGCGGATGGGGAGCCTCTCCATTCGGAGTTCAGGACGCTGACCCGAATAGAGCTGTAAAGTTCTCCGTGCAGATAGATGCCGAAGGTCCAGGTATTAGGCGCATCATCATAACGGTCAGTGACGCGTTCGGACGCCGAGGGCACGATCGCGCCCTCGCGGAGATAGGCTCGGTAACGCAAACGATAGATCTTATCTTTTTCCTCGGGCGTTACGGCGAGGCGATAATCGACGTGCTCAAGCGGGTCCGTGCTGCGCTGTGGAGTAAGGGCGATGGATTTAACGGCCGATCGCATATCTACTCCTTGCAGCTTTTCAACACAGTTTCTGAGGCAGGAGCGAAGATTAACAGCTCCTTAACTGCGGCGCAAAGACATCGCGGAGTTAGGGTTAACCCTGCAGGACCACGACGAGCACTCCCCATACAGCAGTAAGGGAGAAAATTCCAATCGCCTGCTGGTGATCTTTTAGGCGATTGATCGCGCAGGAAGCACCACGAGCTGCTCGGCAGGCAGCCGGCGGGCATGGGAGGCGTTCAGCAATTGGCGTATCCGCGCCCCCGGTACCGGCCGGCTGAACAGATAGCCTTGCGCCTCGCTGACGGTGCCGTCGGCGCTGATCAATTCGAGCTGCTCGTTGGTCTCGATGCCTTCGACCACCACCAACATTCCGAGATCGGCACTGAGCCGCGCCACGCCGCGCAACAGTGTCAACGGCCGATCGGTGTCGATGCCCTCGAGGAACGAGCGGTCGATCTTCACTTTCTGCAGCGGGAAATTATGCAGGTAGCTCAGGCTCGAATAGCCAGTACCGAAGTCGTCGAGCGAAATTCGAACACCGATGGTGCGCAGCTGCGACAGCACATCGTGCGTGAGCTGCGTGTTGCGCAACAGCGAAGATTCGGTGATCTCGATCTCAAGGCGATGCGCGGGCAGTCCGGAAACCTCAAGCGCGTAACGAACTTCGCTCAGCACGTCACGCTGGTGGAATTGCTGAGGTGAAAAGTTAACAGCGACGCTGACGCCTTCCGGCCATTTCATGCATTCCATGCAGGCCTTGCGCAAAATCCAGCGACCGAGGTCAACGATCAGACCCATGTCCTCCGCGACCGGGATGATGTCGACCGGGGAAACCGTACCGCGCACCGGATGATTCCACCTCAGCAGCGCTTCGCAAGTGGCTATTCGCCCCGACTTGAGATTGACGATAGGCTGATAGAACAGCTCGAATTCCTCATTGGCCAGCGCCACGCGCAGATCCAGCTCCAGAATACGCCGCGCCTCGACCGTTTGCGCCATCTCGTCACGGAAGAAACAGAACGTGCCGCGGCCGTCCGCCTTGGCGCGATACAGCGCCATATCGGCGTTCTTCAACAGCGTATCGGCGCTGATGTCCGGCGAAGTCATTGCGATGCCGACGCTAGCGCCGATTTCCACGAGATGATTGCCGATCTGGTAACGCTCGCTCAAGTGCTCGACGATACGCCGGGCCAGGATGGCCGCTTCCTCGCCCGATTTGATGTTCTGCTGAAACACCACGAATTCATCGCCACCAAAACGCGCCACGAAATCTTCCGGCCGCAGCATGGCCCGCAAGCGATTGGCCACCGCGCACAGTAGTTCGTCACCACAGGGATGACCGAGAGTGTCGTTGACCTGTTTGAATTGATCGAGATCGACGAACAGCAATGCCGACAATCGTTCGGCCGCGTAAGAAATTGCCAACAACCGCTCGATTTCATCGCGGAAGTTGACACGGTTGGGCAGGCCCGTCAGCTCGTCGAAACGGGCAAGATGGCTGATCCTGGCTTCCGCGATCTTCCGTTCGGTGATGTCCTCAACCAGAACCACGGTGCCGCCGCCGGCCATTGGCTGAAAAGTCCAGGAGAACGAGCAGGCCGCCTCGGGATCTGTGGTGGTGATATCCCTCGCCTGCGAATCCTCGATTTCCGAGATAATCATCTTTCCGCTCACCGCCGAGAGCGTGCCGGCGCTAACGCAGGCAGCGACGATATTGGCCGCGCTCGCTCCGCGATGCATGAGATGGTCGGACAGATTCATCATCTCCTTGAAGCGATGGTTCATGACGGCCAAATGCCCATCGGCGGCAAACATGCACAGCCCATGCGGCATGTTGTTCAAGGCGGTGTCGAACTGGCCAGCCAACGCCGCCTCGCGCTCGCGCCCAAGCAGCGCTCGAACGAAAATCTCTTGGAGCCTTGTCGAAATGTGCTTGAGGGAGAAGAAGAACAGTACGTTCAGGATCGCCATCCCGAAGTAGTATGGGTTTCCATAAACCGCCAGCGCCACCGTCAGCGGCCCGCAAGCCAGCAGCATTTGCACGTGAAATATCCACGGACGCCCGTAGGTTCGACCGCTGCCGGCAGCCATATAGCAGAGCGTGACGGATATGCAGATCAGATGCGCGGTGGCATCGGTGCTGCCAAAAACCGCCACGATGCACCACAGCCCCAGCGCGGCCGCGTAGAGCATCGCGCCCACCTGATAGCGAACTTCCCAGCGCGCGGCTTCATCCGATGTCAATTCCGAGGTGCGCCATTGATACCGGCGCGTGTCGAGCGCGCGCACGGCCCCGGTCACGACAAGAAGAACAACACAAGGCCACAGCCACTCGGTGCCGGTTTTCACAGCGGTCATGATGGCGGCGACGGCGGCGCAAAGCGCGCCCGCAAACATCGGTCCCGGATCCTGGAACAGCGAATCGACCAGCGCCGCGTAAATCGACGGCGACATTTTCTGAGGTCCGCTCTGGCCTGCGAGCTGCATGTTCGCTGTGCGTCCTGTCCACTACGGTACTTCTACCGACCGCAGATGAAGTCTTTCTGAGCGAACATCGTTAGCGAGACGTTGTTTTTCGTTACGGGCTACGAAAATGCAGGGCGTAGTCAACGGGATAGCATCATGTGCGCGGCGCCCGCCAGGAGGCCGGGTCCGTTGATCGCGGGCGTCAGGAAAGCAGCGGAGACCACGCCGGATCAGACGCGAAGCCAGGAGTTGGCACCCGCTGCTCGTTGCGGCCGGAAATGTCCACCGTGAACAGCGAAGGTCCGGCGTTGCCGCCGGGATCGCGGAAGAACATCACCACCCGGCCGTTCGGCGCAAACGTCGGTCCCTCGTTGTGGAATCCGGAAGTGAGAAGCCGCTCGCCCGAGCCATCCGGCTTCATGATGCCGATAGAGAACTGTCCGCCGCCTTGCTTGGTGAACGCGATATAGTCGCCGCGCGGCGACCACACCGGTGTCGAGTAGCTCCCCCCTGCATCATCCTTGCTGAACGAGATGCGTTGCGCCGGTCCGCCGGTCGCGGCCATCACATAAATCTGCGGCTTGCCGCCGCGGTCTGATTCGAAGCAAATGCGGGTGCCGTCGGGCGCGTAGGACGGCGAAGTATCGATCGCCGGCGTATCGGTGAGGCGCGTGGTCGATTTCGAACGCAGGTCCATCACGAACAAATTCGAATTGCCGCCCTGCTGCAGGCTCATGATCACGCGCTGGCCATCCGGCGAGAAGCGCGGCGAAAACGACATGCCTGGAAAATTGCCGACGATCTCGCGCTGCCCGGTCTCGATATTAAACAGATAAACCCGCGGGTCGCCCTGGCCGAACTCCATATAGGTAATTTCCTGGGTCGAGGGCGAGAACCGCGGCGTCAGCACCAGGTCGGAGCCGCGCGTCAGGTAACGCACATTCGCGCCGTCTTGGTCCATCAGCGCCAGCCGCTTGACCCTCCGCTCCTTGCTGCCGGTTTCATCGACGAACACCACACGGCTGTCGAAATAGCCTTTGTCTCCGGTCAGACGCTGATAGATCTGATCGGAGATGATATGCGCGATCCGGCGCCAGTATTCAGGCGAGGTGTAATATTGCTGGCCGATGAGCTGTTGACCGGAGGCAATATCCCAAAGGCGGAATTCGGCTTTCAACCGCCCATCACCCTGGCGGGTCATGCGGCCGGTGACCAGGGCCTGCGCATTGATGGTTTTCCAACTCTGGAATTGCGGCGCGGCATCGATATTGACGATCCTTTCGATGAACGCAGCCTGTTCGATCGGGGCGAACAGTCCGCTGCGCCTGAGGTTGTTGGTGATGACCTGGGTGACACCGACCCCGACCTCGCCGTCGGCGGGCGATCCCGCCACGAAATCGGGGACCGCAATGGGAAGCGGCGCGACGTTGCCTTCGGGAATCAGCAATTTGGTTTGAGCGCCAGCAAGCGAGGGCAGCAGCAAGCCGCCGCAGGAAGCGGCGCCGCCGATCAGGACGTCGCGGCGTGAGAGCGGCAACGGAGAAAGCGAAAACGAACTTACGGGCATTGCTGGGTCACTTCCAAGATCATCAACTGCGGAACATCTGCTTGGGATCGAAATCGATGTCCATGTATTTCCACTGCTCGTAGGTCTCGTCTCGCAGCATGGTGTAGGGTTGTCCTTGCAGCACGGCTCTAAGGGCTGCTTCGGCCGCGGCTTGATAGCGGGGCGAGCTTCCGGTCGAAATCACCTGAGGCGGTGCTGCGAGACGGCGATCCGGATTCAGCCGGATTCGGACCGTGACGTATAGCTCCTCCGGGTGTTCCGTTCCGGGCTGCACGTTCCACAGGCTCGCCAGCCGGGCGCGCATTGCGTCAAGTTCGGATTGCGACAAGGTCACCGCAGTCCCGCGCGCGGTCCCAAGCGACGCGGACGGGTTCAGCGTGGCCCCGGTGATCGCCTGCCGGGTCGGATCGCGCTTGTCGAGCAAGGCCGCGATCTTCGATTGATCGAAGGTGCGCTCCTGCTTCGGCTTGGGCGGTTGCGGCGGCGCAGCCTTGGCCTCGGGCTTCGGCACCGGCTTTTTGGCATCTTCCGATTTCAACGCTTCGGCGATCGGATCGACCTTGGGCGGATCGGGCTTCTTTTCGATCGGCTTCGGTTCGTCCTTCGGCTTGTTCTCCACGACCGGCTTCGGTGGATCCGGCTTTTTCTCAATGGGCTTTTCCACCGGTTTCGGCGGCGGCTCCGGCGCGGTCGCCGTCACGATTTCCTTCTTTTCGGTGATCTTGCCGACTGCGTCCTCGGCCGGCGTCGCATCAGCGATCTTTTCGACCAGCGGCTTCGGCTTGTCCTTTTCGCCGGTCTTGATGCCAGCGGTGATCTTCGAGAGTTGATCGGCTGAGATGATATCGACCGGCATTGACTCTGGCGGCGCCGCCTCCAGCGAGCGCGCCGAAAACGAAACCAGCCCCCAGCCGATGACGAGGACGTGGAGCGCGACCGACGCAATGATTGTCTTGTCGACCTTCACCTTCGGGTTACCCCTGATCCACTTCCGTCACCAGCGCCACGCGCCTGAAGCCGGCCTGCGAAAGCCGTCCCATCACCTTCATGACGGTACCGTAGTCGACTTTCTTGTCGCCCCGGACGAAAATGCGCTCGTCCAGACCGCCGCGCGCTTGCGTGATCGCTTTCAACTTCGGCACCAGATCGTTCAGACCGATTGCGGTGTCGTTGAGGAAGACCTCGCCCTTCAGATTGACCGAAAGCGTCAGTGGATTCTTGTCCTGATCGAGGCTCTTGGCCTGGGTCTGCGGCAAATCGAGCGGCACGCCGACCGTCAGAAGCGGCGCCGAGACCATAAAGATGATCAGCAGCACCAACATCACGTCCACCATCGGGGTGACGTTGATTTCGGCCATGACGGCGCGACGCCGGCCGCGGCGTCCGCCGCCGGACGGGCCTGCCACGTTCATCGCCATGATGGGGTGCTCATGATGCGCTCACAATATACTGCCGCTCAGGCCCGCTCGTCGATCTGGCGCGATAGGATCGCTGAAAATTCGTCGGCGAAGCCTTCCAGCCGCTGGGCCTGACGATTCACCTCGGAGGTGAACTTATTGTAGAAAATAGTCGCCGGAATTGCGGCGATCAGGCCGATAGCAGTGGCAAACAGCGCCTCGGCGATGCCCGGAGCCACCACGGCAAGAGAGGTGTTTTTCGATGCGGCGATCGATTGAAAGCTCGACATGATGCCCCAGACCGTGCCGAACAGGCCGACGAAGGGCCCGGCCGATCCAACCGTGGCCAGCACCAGCAAGCGCCGCTCCAGCCGCTCGACTTCGCGGGCGATCGAGACGTTCATGACCTTTTCGATGCGCATCTGCAGCCCGGCGAACGATCGCGCGTGGCTCTCGAACGACCGTTTCCATTCGCGCATCGCGGCGACGAAACAGGCCGCCATCGATTGCGTCGGCTTGGCCGAGAGCGCGCGATAAAGCTCCTCGATCGACTCTCCGGACCAGAATGCCTGTTCGAAGCGGTCCATGGCGCGCTTGGTGCGCGCGTACAAAAACATCTTGTCGATGGCAATGGCCCAAACCCAGACCGAACAGGCGAGCAGCCCCAGCATGACCGCTTTTACAATCCAGTGGGCCTGCAGGAACAATGCAATCAGCGAGACGTCGGCGGATGCAATCGGCAACGCTGACTGAGCCACCTCGGCCGGATTCATAAGCGGTATCCCCTCAACGCAATTTTCCCAAAGTCCTCCCGGAGCAAGAGGCTGCCGGTCCACGACCGCGCGCCCGGCGCGGCGGTAAGCGCCAGCGCGAGAGCCTTGTTCTGTGTCGCGTGGGAGGCCCGTCCAAAGCCGAGGCTTGCTTCCCCTGCCAACATGTCAAAACGAGGGCTATCGGCGCGTCTTTTCGCCACTAACCAGACGCCAATCATGGTTAATACCGCGTTACCAAGCGGGTTTTCGGGCGCGGAAAATCATGGCGGAGCCGCAGCTTGCGGCCGCCGCCGGGCTCAGGTCGGAGCACTCTCTGCGGGGCAGTTTGTCAGCCGTGCCGGCACCCCGATAGCGGTGCACCCGGCTGGCACATCCTGGGTGACCACCGACCCCGCCCCCACCTTGGCGTAATCGCCGATCTTCAGGTCGCCCACGATGGTCGCTCCAGTGCTGAGCAGGACACCGCGGCCGATGGTTGGGGCACGGCCGCCATCCGCTTGCTTTCGTCCGAGGGTAACATTTTGCATGATCGTCACCGCATCGCCGATCGAGACCGACGCGCCCACGATGATGCCCGTCGCGTGATCCAAAAACACCGAGGTCCCAATCGACGCGGACGGATGAATGCTGACCTGGAGCTGTTCGGAGGAAGCGCTTTGCAGCAGCAGCGCAAGATCGGTGCGATCCCGACGCCAAAGCCAGTTTGCTACTCGCCATGCCTGAAGCGCCACGTAGCCCTTGTTCAGAAGGGCGGGCAGCAGTGCCTTGGATGCTGGATCATGCAAGACAATCGCCTGTAGATCGCAGCTCGCGGCTTCGACCAGATCGGGCGAGGCGCTAAAGGCTTCGTGGGCGATGCGGGTAAATAGCGCACGGGTTTCGCTATCGGTGCCGAGCCGCTGGCCGATCTGGAAGGCAACCGCAGTGCCGAGGCCGGGATGATCGAGAATGGATAGCGATATTGACCTGCCCAACGCAGCATCGCCCGCCGCAACCGCATCCGCCTCACGCCGGATCGAGCGCCACAGGCTCTCCGCCGATGTAATATTGTCTGCGATCACGGACACTCGCCTGCCAAGTTTGCGTTTCGTCAGCGCCTGCAGGATATAGGGCTCCGGCCGCGGCGCCAGCTCAATCAGATAATAAAAAACAAACCGCCCGTCTGCGTTGGCAAACGGGCGGGTTATGGGCTCAATTAATCAGGGCACTTTGGCCTTGGGGGGCTGCTCTACTCTTGAGCTTCAGCCCTGAGGCTGACCGTCTTGGGGCGGCGTCGGGCGTTGCCGATGCTGCGCCATGAACTGGTCGAACTCTTCCTTGTCCTTGGCGTGGCGCAGACGATCGAGGAAATCCCGGAATTCGGTCTGTTCTTCCTCCAGACGCCGCAGCGTTTCCATGCGGTATTCGTCGAAAGCGCGATTGCCGCTGGAGGGCGGACCGAACGGGAAGCCACGGCGCTCCATTCGGTTGCGCATCCGTTCCATCTTGTACTGCATCCGCTCCACTTTGTTGGACCAGCGGTCTTGATGACTCCAGCAAGCCATTTTTCTGCTCCCGAGTGTGAAAAAGAGAAGGGCGAGGCCGATCGGCCACCAGAGGAGGAAGCCAAGCACGGTCACGGCGATCCAGCCGGGGTGCCAGGGAGTGTCGAGCATATGCGGACGGTACGGCTCACTATCGGGACCGCGCCAACGATTGACATCTGCGGTGTAGGCCATTTCCCTCTCCATGACGGCATCAAGCCGCTGTGAATGTAAATAACATTTACATACCTAAACCATCGCGAATTTTTGTCAAGACGGATGCCCGCGGCCAGCCAGGATTTATTTTGGGGTGCCCCAAGGTCCTGAAGGCTGCCCGGCCGGCCTTTGATCGGCCTGCTCTGTTGCGGAAGGCGATCGACGGTCAGTGGGGAAGCCAAGGCCGCGCAGATAAATCAGCACTTCCGCTTCCAGCAAATCCTCCGCCGACATCGGCAACTTGCGCCGCGCGGCATCGCCGCGCCCAAACAGCGAGGCAACACCATGCGACATCGACCAGATGTGCAGCGCCATCATCAATGCCGGCGGGCGTGGCGTGCCGGGCGGCGCAAGCGCGGCAAGCCGCTCGGCCGCTGCCCTGATCACAGAGAAGGCCCGCTCGCTGGCCGCCATTAATGTGGGGTTGAGGTCGACGGGAAGCCCCGACTCGAACATCGCCGAATAGAACGCCGGCTCCTCACGGGCAAACGCAAGATAGGCTTTCCCGACCCGCTCGAATGCGGTGATAGTGTCCGGACGGCCATCGTCCCAGGCGCTTGTCAGCACTGCTTCGAACTGGTCGAAGCCGCGTTGCGCGATGCTGGAAAGCAGCTCGTCCCGATCGCGAAAATGCCGATAGGGGGCCGCCGGGCTGACGCCGGCCATGCGCGCGGCATCGGCAAAGGTGAAGCCAGCCGCACCCTTTTCCGCGATGAGGCCGAGCGCCGCCTGCAGCAGCGCCTCTTTCAGGTTTCCGTGATGATAGCCGCGCTCGGCGCGGCTACGTTCCTTGCGCCAGCTCATGTGAAAAGCTTTTACATGAGCCGCGCCCAAAGGTCACTAGCGCTGGGTTAACGCCCGGATTTTCCTTGCAGTTCAGTGAATCCGGCCGCCGCTTCCTGAACATCAGCGGGAAAATCCGACATCTCCTGTACCTGCCGAATTTCGATAATCTCGTTGCTGGAGGCCGGGCAACGCTTGGCCCAGGCGATCGCCTCCTCGCGCGATTTGACGTCGATCATCCAAAAGCCGCCGAGCACCTCCTTGGATTCCGCGAACGGACCGTCGGTCACAACGGGCTTGCCGGCTGAAAACGAAACCCGCGCGCCCATCGAGGGAGGATGCAGCCCCTCCAACGTGATCAGCACGCCTGCCTCTTTCAGCGCCTCGTTGTATTTCATCATCGCGGCGACCGCATCCGCAGCAGGCATAGTCCCGGGCGCCGCGGTCTCGTAGCCTTTCGGTATCATCAGCATCATGAATCGCATTCTCGTCCTCCGTATCGATTGGATTCCAGCACTCATAGTCAAGACGAACCGATCTTTGCGGCACCGACAGGGCGAGCGAGATATTTGGACGTAATTACGCAGGGTGGCATTTTTGTCGAAGCTAACCTGATCGGTTCACCGTTACGACGCGCCAGCCCGCCTCGAGACGGTCAATGCGCGTCAGCGACAGCGGATCGATCACGAACCGCAAAGCGGCGTCAGGCGAAAGCTCGAGCGCGATCGCAAGCGCAGCGCGGATCGTGCCGGAATGCACCACCAGGACGGCATCGCCCGACGGCACTGAGGCGAGGCCTTCGACGGTGCGGCCAATCTGATCAACGAAGCTTTCGCCGCCGGGCGGCCGGTTACTTGCCGGCGATCGCCAGAAGTGGCGGTAGGCGTCACCCAACTCGGTGGCGAGATCAATGTGACGCCATCCGGTCCATGCGCCGAAATCCTGTTCACGAAACAATATCTCCTCGACCGGAACCAGGCCAAGACCAGCAGCGGTTTCCCATGTTCGCCGTGCCGGACTACAGACCGCAAACGAATTCGGCGGCAATCTCGCCTTGAGCGCGGAAAGCGCCGCTGCGTCGCTGATGTCGGCCGGTGCATCCGCTCCATGAATCACGCCGCGCGGCCCATCGACAGGCGCATGTCGGATCAGCCACAGAGATGTTTCGGTGACCATTCGAAGCTAAGCCAGCCGTGTGGCGAGCAGTACAAGTATCGCGGTCTCAGCCAACTGTTCTGCACTACCCAATACGTCGCCGGTCTGGCCGCCGATTTGCCGCTGCGCCAGCCACGCCATGCTGGTTGTGCACACAGTCGCGACCGCTGCAGCGTACAGCGCCTCAACCAATGGCAGCGCCAGCAACGCAATCACCAGCGCCAATCCGGCGGCAATGGCCGCGGTGGCGAAATCGGGCCGGCCGGCATTGACGGCAAGACCGTCCTTGCGCGCGTAATCCAGGCTCATTGCCATGACAGGCAACACGCCACGCGCCAACGCATGTGCAGCGATCAGGCTTTGCACCACCATGGCATCCCCAAGCGTCGTCAAGGCGGAAAGCTTGGTGACAAAACTAACCATCAGGATGAGCGCACCATAGGTGCCGAGCCGGCTGTCGAGCATGATCTCGAGCTTCGCCGCAGGATCACGGCCACCACCGAACCCGTCGGCGACATCGGCCAGTCCATCCTCGTGCAGCGCGCCGGTCAGGATCGCGCTCGCGCCCAAGGCCAGCGCCGCCGCCCCGAGGTCGGGCAACCCCATTGCCCGCATCGCGAGATACAGCAGTCCAACGGCGCCGCCGATTGCTGCGCCTACCACCGGAAACATCCG
>Ga0209474_10000716_pt1 | contig 35052 bp, 30 predicted proteins | sample GraSoiAngelo_145_FD_185902 | JGI IMG/M metagenome (GOLD analysis project Ga0209474, IMG submission 185902) | Grasslands soil microbial communities from the Angelo Coastal Reserve, California, USA - 14_1009_05_20cm (SPAdes) (version 2) | ecosystem: Environmental > Terrestrial > Soil > Grasslands...
GGACGAAGCTCAACGGCGCCATGATCTGTGCATGGCGCCCCGGGCGATGGGGGTTGCTACCGACAGAATCGCGCTGCAGAGCGGGCGACGGGATTCGAACCCGTGACGTCCAGCTTGGGAAGCTGGCATTCTACCCCTGAATTACGCCCGCAAACCCCTCCCCGGTGCAACACCCGTGACCACCGCACGCCCGCGTCCGCGGGGCGTCAATCCCACATCCTCTTCAAGAGCAACTGCTTGAGATACAAACGCAATTTACATGCCCATGCGCCAAACGGAAAGCCGCCGCGATCAGCCGCGCTTGTACCGCCAAGCCGCTACGCCCGCCTGCTCCACCTTCACGTTGAAACCCTGGCTCGCGCTCGGCTCCAAGGCCGGCACGTCCTGCGTCTGGGTCGCGACCACGTTCCCTTTCGCATCCAGGAAATCGAACGTGATCTTGAGGGGCGCCGACGGCTTGGGCCGGAAATTCGTCATCTGCCCGTCGAGTGTCGCCCCTTTCTCCGTCGGCGTGAAGCTCGACACGGTGATCTCCACCGGCAGCGAATCGGCGATCGTTAGGTAGTACAGCACCGAGTCCTTCTTGCCTTTCAGCTGCCATCCGCCCGCGAGCTTGGCGAGCGTCGAGCGGTTCATGGGGTCCAGGGCGTACAGCCGCTGGGCGAGCGGCAGCACGTTGGCCGAGTCGCCGATCAGGTACGAGACGCCGGCGAGGTTATACAGCGCGTCGCGCGAGTAGGGATTCTTCGCGAGCCCGGCCTGGTACGTCTTGGCGACCAGGGCGTACTGGGGATCGGCGAGCACATGGTACTTGCGCATGGTGTCGGCCGCCGCCGGCGCGCACCGCGCCGCCACCTGACGGGCCGTGAGCGCGGGGGTCTTTTTCTTTGCGGCCTTGCCGCAATCGGCGTCCATCACCGCCGTGTCCGGCGAATTGGGAATGGCGCCCAGCATCGATCCAGCCGCGGTGAACAGGTCGTCGGCGCTGGCCGAATCGGCATGCTCGAGAACCCGGCCGTACAGCGCCATGGCCGAATCGCGCTTGCCGGTCAGCCCGTACAGCCCAGCGAGACTCGCCATACCCGAAACGTCGCCGGGGTAGGCGGCGAGATACTCGCGATACGCGGCGATCGCCTCGTCGTAGCGCTTGGCGGAGTGGTACACCCGCGCCACGTTGAACAGCGCGTCCTTCCGATCCCGGGCGTACTTGGGATCGGAGGCGGCTCCCACGGCCAGCCGGAAATACTTGACCGCCGAGTCCATGTGCGTGGCGTACACGACGGAGTCCATGTGGTATTTCGCCGCATCGGTCTTCTTGCCCGCCGAATCGGGCTCCTCCCGGCTGACGAACAAGTTCGCGATATAGACGAACCCCATCGGCTCGGCCTGGTAGATCTGGTTCGCGCGCCGGAAGCTCGCGATCGCCGAATCGGTCTGGCCACCCTGCCACGCCTGCACCCCGGCGTTGAACACCCCCACCCATTCATTGCGTCGATACAGTCCGATGTCTTCCTTGCATGCCGGCGCGAGCGCCACGGCCTTGGACAGCGCCGAGTCCGCGCCCGCGACGTCATGCACCATCAGGTAGTAGCGACCCAGGTAGTACCACGCGGCCGGATTCTTCTCCTGCTTGCCGCTGGTCACCGCCTGGGTGAGCGAGCGCTCGGCGTCCTTGAGATCCTTGGTCTTCTGGTCCGCGAACTTGGTGGAGAACGCGCTCCGGAGCGACTGCATCCCGCTGTTCACCAGCTGGTGCCCCGGCTTGATATCGCACGCCGCGGGGAGCCAGGGGGCTTGCGCCGCGAGGGGCGCCGCACCGGCGGTACACATCCACCCGAGAAGGCCGCTGAACCGCTGCACGCTCATGATCACTCCTTCGATTTGGCAACCAGTGCCTCGGCGTCGCGTTGCGCGACCCGGGCGACCTCCAGCGGCGGCCGGCCCAACGCCCGGGCGGCCGCGAGAACATCCTCGTACTCGGGCTTGACCCGCACGCCGTCCGCGTCGGGCTGCTCCAGCACCTTCACCCGGACGGACACCTGGGGAGCCAGCTCCACGGTCACCTGGCTCCGGGCCAGCGTGGCCCGCTCCGCCACCCAACGCCGCACGCCCGCCGTCGTGCTGTGGCGAAACAGCGCCGCCGTCACCGCTTCGCCCAGCTCCTCGGGGGCCACGACCTCCACTCGAAACCCGGAACGGCCCTTCTTCATCTGCACCGGCCAGGTCTGCACATCCAATGCCCCGGCGGTAACCAGCGCCTGCCGCAGTGGCTCGACATACTCAGGGCTCATGTCGTCCAGATCGGTCGCGACGAGCATCACCCGGCCCGCCTCGGCCGCCTGTTCCGCGACGAGCACCCGCAACGCGTTGGGGTAATGCCCGGGGTTCCGCTGCCCCGCCCCCCACCCGCTCTTCACGAGGCGCCACCGCTCGGGTGGCGCCCCCGTCGCTAGCACGCGCACCAGCGCGGCTCCCGTGGGCGTCGTCGCTTCCCCTTCCACCGGGCCGCCCGCCGCCAGCTCCAGGCCTTCCAGCAGGATGGCAGTCGCGGGAGCGGGGACCGGCAGCGCGCCATGCGCCGCTTCGATCCAACCGCGGCCCACGGCTACCGGCCACGTGTAAATCGCGTCCACGCCCAGCTGCTCGAACCCCTCTATCGCACCGACGATGTCGAGCACCGCGTCCACCGCCCCGACCTCGTGGAGATGCACCTTTTCGGGAGCTACGCCGTGCACGCGCCCCTCGGCCTCGCCCAGCAGCCGGAACGCCCGCACCGCCCGCTCCCGTACCCACTCCGAGACGGGCGCCCGCGCCACCAGGCGCACCAACTCCCCCACGTGGCGCCCGTGCGGCTGCTCAGGGATCATGAATTCGACCTGCTTGCACCCGACGCCGCAGCGTACGACGTCGCGCACGGCGACCCCCACTCCGGCGAGTCCCAGGCGGTTGGGTAACCCCTCGAGCCACGCTGACGGCACGCCGAGGGACAGTAGCGCTCCCAGGGTCATGTCGCCCGAGATGCCGGCGGCGGGGTCCAGTATGGCGATGCGCATAGCGTGCGAAGCGGCGGAAAATTAACGGGTTAGGCCCGGTAGAGCCACCCGGCCCCGGTGTTGAACACCACGACGCGCTCGCCACCTTGGATCAACCCGCGCGCCTTGAGCTCCAGCGCGCCGGCCAGCGCCGCCCCTCCTTCGGGGCAGGCGTCGATCCCTTCTGCTTGGAGCTCGCGCGCCGCCGCCTGGAGGTGGTTGTCGGTCACCGCCACGGCGGCACCACCACTCTCCCGCAGCGCCCGCAGGATCAGCCGGTCCCCGAGCGGACGCGGCACCCGCAACCCAGCGGCGACAGTCGACGGATCGGGCCACGCCGCGCAGGCTTCGTCCCCGGCCTCGAACGCCCGGACCACCGGGGCGCACCCCGCGGCCTGCACGCTGAACATGCGCGGCGGCGTCCCGCGGAGCCACCCCGCTCGGATGAGCTCGCCGAATGCCTTCCACATGCCGATGAGGCCCGTGCCGCCACCCGTGGGATACACGATCGCGTCGGGAAGCGTCCAGCCGAGCTGCTCAGCCAGCTCGAGGCCCAACGTCTTCTTTCCTTCGATTCGATAGGGTTCGCGCAGCGTGGACACGTCCACCGCTCCCGTCTCCGCTGCGAACGCGCGAGCGGCCGCGCCGCAGTCGCCGATGTGTCCCTCCACCAGGACCAGGTCGCCGCCGAAGCTCCTGATCTGGGAGAGTATCGTGGCCGGGGTGCTGTCTGGCGCATACACCCGCCCCGGCACGCCGGCGCGCGCGGCATAGGCGGCGAGCGCGACACCGGCGTTCCCCGCGGTGGGCACCACGAGCGACCTGGCACCTGCACGCACGGCACGCGTAACCGCGGCAGCGAGGCCGCGCGCCTTGAAGGAGCCCGTCGGGTTGGCGCCTTCGTCCTTCACCCAAACCCGAGAGAAGCCGTGCCTCGCGGCGAGCCGCGGCGCCGCTAAGAGGGGCGTGCCGCCCTCCCCCAACGTCACGGGCTGTTCGCCGTCCGCGAGCGGGAGCCATTCGCGGTAGCGCCACATGGTCCAGTCGCGCTCCGCGAGCAGCGACTTCACGTCGGACGGCGGGGCGGAGGCGTAGCGCACGAGGTAGGGCTGGCCGCAGTCGCATACACTCGCCAGTCCGGCGGCTCCCCTGGTCTTGCCGCAAGATGAGCACTCGAGCGACCAGGGCGTCGCGACCTTCACCGCCTCACGCATGGACCTTGAGTCGATCGATGATCCGCTCCGCCAGCTTGGTCGAGAATCCGGGAAGGGCCGCGATCTCCGCGGGTGTGGCGGTCTTCACTCCAGCGAGCGAGCCGAACCGCTCGAGCAATGCCCGCCGACGACCCGGCCCGATCCCGGGGATCGCCAGCAGCTCCGAGGTGATGGTGCGCCGCGAGCGGCGCTGGCGGCTGTAGCTCACGGCGAAACGATGCGCCTCGTCGCGGGCACGCTGCAGCAGCTTGAGTGAGGGGCTGCGCCGCGACAGGCGCAGCGGCTCCGCCAGCCCCGGCTGATAGATCTCCTCTTCGCGCTTGGCGAGACTCACGATCGGGAGCTGCTCCAGGCCGACGCCCCGAGCCGCATCGAGCGCCGCGCCCAGCTGCCCTTTTCCGCCGTCGATCACCATGAGATCGGGAAGCGGCTTCCCTTCGTCGCGGCGGCGGGTGAGATAGCGCGTCACCACCTCGTGCACGGCCGCGAAATCGTCCTGGGGGGCGCCCCGGATACGGAAGCGCCGGTACTCCGCCTTCTTGGGGCGGCCCGCCTCGAACCACACCAGCGAGCCCACCGTGTCGCGTCCCTGATTGGTCGAGATGTCGATGCACACGAACGCGCGCGGCACGGCCGCGAGCCCGAGGTCGCGTCCCAGCGCGAACACGGGGTCGGCCGCCCGCTCGTCGATGTCGAAGCTCTCGATCTTCAGGCCGTCCAGCAGGTAGCGCGCGTTCTGATCCGCCAGCTCGGCGAGCTTGGCGTCGCTGCCGCGCTGCGGCACGTGCCAATCCACGGCGGGCGCCAGCTCGGTGAGGGAGGCGAGGTCGTCCGGGGCGAACGGCAGCAGCACGCGCCGAGCCCGCACCTCCAGCGGCAGGTAACAGCGCACCAGGAAGGCGGCGAGGATCGCTCCTTCGGTCTCGTGCTCCGCGTTCTCGAGGAACCAGTGGTCGCGCGCGATCAGCTTGCCGTCGCGCACCCGCAGCACCACGCCGCACACGTCGTCGCCGTCGCGGGCGAGCCCCACGGCGTCCGCATCGCCCCGTCCGATCAGTTCCACCGCCTGCGGCTGCTCGAGCTGGTCGAGCCACTTCAGCGCGTCGCGCAGCTGGGCCGCCCGCTCGAAGTCGAGCTGCTGCGAGGCCTGCTGCATGCGCTCGCGCAGCCGGATGCGCACGTCCACGGTCTTGCCTTCGAGGAACAACACCACGTCGTCGATCATCCGGCGGTACTCGACCTCGCTCTGATAGCCCACGCACGGAGCGCGGCACCGCTCGATGTGGTAGTCGAGGCACGGGCGAGCGGGTGCGTCGCGCGGCAGATCCCAATGACACGACCGGACCGTAAAAATACGGCGGATGATGCGGAGCGTCTGGCGCAACGTGGCCACGTCGGTGTAAGGCCCGAAGAAGCGCGCGCCCGCCATGGCCACGCGGCGCACCACCAGCACTCGCGGGAACGGCTCTCCCAGCGTGACGGCGATGCGCGGGTAGCTCTTGTCGTCGGTGAGGCGGATGTTGAAGCGGGGCTTGTGTTCCTTGATGAGATTGTTCTCGAGCAGCAGCGCCTGTGCCTCGTTGGGGACGATGATCGTCTCGAGGTCGGCGATCTGCGCCACCAGCGCCGCCCGCTCCGGCGTGGCGCCGCCGTCGGGACCGAAGTAGCTCGGCACCCGGGCGCGCAGGCTCTTCGCCTTGCCCACGTAGAGGGTCTCACCGGCCGCGCTCTTCCAGAGGTACACCCCGGGCTTGTCGGGGAGGGCGTCTAGCTTGCGTGCGAGGCGGTCAGGGAGTCCCATGTGCGGATGGCGTCGGGATGCTTCAAGAGCAGCGTCAGCGCGGCGTACACCATCCCAAAGATAGCGAGCACGAGCAGCCCGCGGGGCACCGGCCCGAGACCGGCCGTGACGTGCGCCGCCCCAACGGCGGCGGCGCCCGCCGCGATGCCGGCCCCGAGCGTAACCCCGAACGCCCGCCAGTCGGGACCTCGCAGCACGCTGCCGATGCGCCGGCTCAGGTCGCGGAGGTGGAGCGTGGTGTTCAGAAACGCGCCGATCGACGATCCCAGGGCGATCCCCGGTGCCCCCAGCCAGCGCATCAGGACCCAGGCGAGGCCCGTCGAGACCACTAGTGACAGCGCCGCGATCTTCACCGGCGTGCGCGTGTCGCGCATGGCGTAGAACCCCGACGCGAACAGCTTCACCGTCGCCTGTCCCAGCAGCCCGACCCCGTACGCGGCGAGCACACTGCCCACCAGGGCGGTGGCGTCGGCCGTGAAGCGGCCGGTCTGATACAGCGCCGCGACGATCACCCGGGCCAGGGCGATGAACGCGATGGAGGAGGGGACGATGAAGAACACGATGCGCCGGAACCCCACCGCGATCCGCGTCCGGAGCTGCTCATTGGGCGTGGCCCCGATCGCATCCCGCGAGAGCTCCGGTAACGAGACGGCGGTCACCGAGACGCCGAAGAGGCTGATGGGGAGCACTTGCACGAGCTGCGCGTAGGTGAGGGCCGAGAGGCCTCCCGGCCCGGTGTAGGAGCCGAGGAACGTGTCGATGAACGACGAAAACTGCGCCACGCCAGCGCCGAGCACGAGGGGTACCCAGGCGATGATCACGTTGCGCACGCCTTCGGGGGCCGTGGAGAAGCGCGGCACGATCCCCCCCAGGACGCGCCAGCAGGACGGCAACTGTACGGCGATCTGGAGCACGCTCCCCGCCACGGTCCCCCAGGCGAGCGCGAGGGACAGGCGGTGCAGCTGAGCGGCGACCGAGAGCCCGCGGTTGGCGAGCCACGTAGCGCCCACGACCATGGCGGCGATCCCGGCGATGTTCCAGAGCGCCGGGGCCGCGTAAGGCAGGAAGAAACGGCGATGCGTATTGAGAATCCCCAGACACCACGCCGAGATCACCATCAACCCGGTCATCGGGAACAGGATGCGCACGAGGGTGATGGTGAGTTGTCGGCGCGGCTCGTCGAAGCCGGCGGCAATCAGCGTCGTGATGACGGGCGCGAGGGCGATGCCCACGAGCGCGACGACGACGGAGCCGAGCAGGAGCAGACCGAGGATCGCCCCAGCGAGGGCCCGCGCGGCACTCTTGTCGCTCCGCTCGTTCAGGGCGGCGTACACCGGAATGAACGACGCCGAGAGCGTTCCTTCCGTGAGTAGGTTGCGGATGATGTTCGCGATGCGGAGGGCGGCGCGAAACGCGTCCGCCGGGATAGTGTCGTTGCCGAAATAGTACGCAAACACGCGCTCGCGCACGTAGCCGAGCACGCGGGTCACCAGAATCCCGGCGGCGACCCGGGCCGCCTGGCGCCCCCCCCCGCCCGCGGCCGACCTGGGTGCTGTCAGGAGCGGGGCTTCTTCTTACCAGGGTCTTCCAGCAGACGCTGCACGAACTGCAGCTCCTCGCGCATCCCGGCGAGGGAACGGTTCAGCTCTTCCAGGTCGGTCTCGAGCACTTCCACCCGGCGCTCGAGCTGGCGCACGCCGGGGCCCGTCCCCGCCGCCGCGCCGTCACCACCCTCGAGCCGCCGGGCGATCGAGCGCCCCAGGGGTGACTCAAGCAGAATCGCGGCGACGGGAATCATGAGGGCGACGAGCAGCACGACCACCAAGAGCCACATGAGAGCATTCTACGAGGCGCCCGCCCAGCGCGCCACCTCCTGCTCGAGCGCATCCACGAGCGCGGGCCCGTAGCGGATCGAAAACGAGCAGAGCGTGAGCTCGCGCTCCTGCGGCTGACCCTGCGGGTACACGGCGGCCCGCGCGCGCGCGATCTGACGGATCAGGGTCTCGCCCTCGAGACGCTTCAGGCTCGCCACCAGCTTCTTTTCGATCGTCTGTGCACCGGAGAGGGCCGCGTTGCGGGCCGACTCCACGGTGCGCTCGAGCGTAGGATCGATGCGCACCGCCGACTCGCGCAGTGCCGCGTAGCGCTCCTCGATGCCGTGCCGCAGCGCGGCGAGCGTCGCCACCGTTTCCGCTGGGAGCTCGTCGCGCACGAGCCTCGCTTCCAGCTCGCCCGGCTTCCCGTCGAACGCCGCCAGGTCCAGACCGTGGCGCTCCATCAGCTTCTCCACCCGACTCTCCACCAGCACGCCGGACCAGCGTGGCACCGGTGCCTGGCGGGTCACGTCCAGCGCATCGTACAGCGGGGCGGCGTCGGGGAGATACTTGAGCTCCCCGGGACCGCCCGCGTAGGCGAGCGTGGGCAGCAGCGCCGCCTCCACCGCGGGCCGCAACAGCACGTTGGGGGAGAGGCGCTCCGGCGCGTCGCGCGCCAGGCGCGTCAGGTCGGCCCGGCTGAAGCGCTCGCCACTGCGGCGGGTGACGAAGCCGTCGCCGTCCTTCTGCAAGCGGTCGCGGCCCTGGCTCGCGTCGACGAAGACCGGCGCATACCCATCGGGGAGCGTGACGTCGAGACCCTTCAGGACCCAGGGGGCGGCCGCCCGCTTGGCGCGGGGGTCGTGCACCCGCAGCACGACCAGCCCGCGGGGGCCGAGTAGGGCGTCGAGCGCCTGCGCGAAGGCGTCGGCGAGCGTGGTTTCAGGACGATACCACCGCCCCAGCCATTCGAGCACGCCAGCCTTGAATTCGGTGTCGGGCGTGCCCTGCTCGACCTGCCGCAGCGCGTCGGCGATCTCCGGGCCACACGGCTCGCGCGCCAGCGGCAGCATCGGAGCCTCGGCCGGGCGCTCGCGCAGCGTTACTTGAGTGGGCTCGCCGTTCTTGTCGAGGAACCAGGCGTGATTCGCCTCGGCGAAGTCGTGGTCGTCCCCCGCGACCCAGAACACGGGGACCACCGGCGTGCGCCGCTCGCGCGCGACCCGCCGGGCGAGCGCCATCGCCGAGAGGGCCTTATAAATGGTGTACAGCGGACCGGTGAAGAGCCCCGGCTGCTGGCCGGTCGTGACGACGAGTACCTCACCCGCGGCGAGCTGATCGCGCCCCGGCCCCGGGAGGGCCGCCGCGATCACGTCCCCGTCCACACGCCGCGGTGCGAGCCGCGAGTCGGGGATCGCGAGCGGAGCGATCGGAGTCGCCACTATCCGCGGAATCACGTTTCCCCTTTCCCCTTTCCCGTTTCCCGGGTTTCCCCGAACACATCCGCTTGAAACGTGAACAGCTCGGTCCCCGGTTCCCGCCACGCGTCGGGCGGCAGCCCCGCCTTGCGGCACGCGGCCGCGAGCAGCGCGTCCGGCGCCCAATGGTGGTCGCGGGCGACCTGGGGCAGCAACAGGCCGACCTTGTGGCCGCGACGCACCATCACGCCGTGGCGCCCGACGGCGATGCGCGCCGGATCGACCGGCGGCACCACCGGGGCCGCCTCCGAGAGCACCGAGATCTCGAGCGCCAGGTCCGGCAGCTCGTCCGGCTCGACCGGCGGGAACCGCGGGTCGTCCTGTGCGGCGGCGACGGTCATCTCGCGCACCACCGCGCCGAGCTCGCGGTCGGCCGCGATGTGCCCGATGCAGCCCCGCAGCGCGCCCCGCGCCGTGATGGTCACGAAGGCGCCGCGTCGCAGCTGGGCCCCGGGGACCGCGGGCGTGGGCGGCAGCGGCTGCCGCGCCAGGTGCGCCGTGAGCGTCGCCCGCGCCAGCGCCAGGAGCGCGGCCCGGTCCTCTGGGGTCAGCTCACGATCCCCGATGGTACGGCTCCCCGCGGCGGATGGTGTACGCGCGGTACAGCTGCTCGTACACGAGCAGCCGGGCGAGCTCGTGGGGAAACGTCAGCCGGGACAGGCTCCAGACACGCTCCGCGCGCTCGAGCACGGGCTCCGGCACCCCCTCGGCCCCGCCGATCGCGAACGCGACGTCCCGGCCGTCCATCTCCCACCGGGTCGTCCATGCCGCCAGCTGCTCGGACGTCCACTCCTCGCCCCGCTCCGACAAGACGACGAGGCGCGACCCCTCGGGCACCGCCTCGAGTAGACGCGCCTCGTCTTTCGCTTCTCGCTCCTCCACCCGCGTATAGCGCTTCAGCCGCGCCAGGTAGTCATCGCACACCGCCCGCAGCGCAGTAGCCCGCAGGCGACCGATCGCGACCACGCGGTACTGCATCAGGCATACATCCCACGCAGCCGGTGCATCGCCGCCACGCGGTCGACCGCCAGCATGTAACAGGCAATCCGGGTCGAGACCTTGTGCTTCTCGACGATGGCCATCACTTCGTGGAACGAGCGGGTCATGATCGACTCGAGCCGCCGGTTCACCGTGTCCTCGTCCCAGAAGTAGCCGCCACGATCCTGCACCCATTCGAAGTAGCTGACGGTCACCCCGCCCGCGTTCGCGAGGATGTCGGGGATCACGAAGATGCCCTTCTTTTCGAGGATCTCGTCCGCGGCCGCCGTGGTGGGACCGTTCGCCCCCTCGCAAATCACCTTCGCCTTGATTTGGGGCGCGTTCTTGCGCGTGATGACGTTCTCGGTCGCGGCCGGCACCAGCACGTCGCAGTCGAGCGTGAGGAGCTGATCCTTGGGGATGGCGTCGGCCTGGGGGTAGCCGGCCAGCTGACGGTGCTCGCGTACCCACTTGAGGACGTCGGGGACGTCGAGCCCCTTGGCGTTGGAGAGGGCCCCGGACTTGTCCGAGACGCCGACGATCACAGCGCCCTCCTTGGCCATCAAGTCCGCGGCGACCGATCCCACGTTGCCGAACCCCTGCACGGCCACACGCGCGCCCTTGAGCGTCATTCCGAGCTTGCCGAGCGCCTCGCGCGTCACGAACATGCAACCCCGCCCCGTCGCCTCGCGCCGCCCCAGCGAGCCTCCCATCTCGATCGGCTTGCCGGTCACGACCGCCGTCACGGTATGGCGATGATGCATGGAGTAGGTGTCCATGATCCAGGCCATCACCCGCTCGTTGGTGTTCACGTCCGGGGCGGGTACGTCCGAGTCGGGACCGAGGGTTTCGATGATGCTCGCGGTGTAGCGGCGCGTGACGCGCTCCAGCTCGGCCAGCGACATCGTGCTCGGATCACACACCACTCCGCCCTTCGACCCTCCGAACGGGATGTTCACGAGTGCGCATTTCCACGTCATCCAGGCGGCGAGCGCCTTGACCTCCTCGAGCGTCACGTTCAGGTCGAACCGGATGCCGCCCTTGGCGGGCCCGCGTGATGTGTTGTACAGCACGCGGTAACCGGTGTAGACGTCGAGCACGCCCGAGTCCCGCAGCACGGGCACGGACACGATGATCTGCTTTTCGGGATTGCGGAGGACCTTGTACAGGCCGGGATCGAGGTTCAGGAGCTGCGCGGCGTGGTCGAACCGCTCCATCATCGCCTCGAAGGGATTCTCCTCCGCGAGGAAGGTGTCTTTGTCCGGCCGAATGATCGCCGGCGGGGCTTGCGGCTTGATCGCAGGTTCGCTCATGTCACTCGCGCATCTGTGGGGTCTGGGAGCGTCCCAGCGGCGCCAGGGCGGCGTCTAGCGCCTGCTCGAGCACCCCGCCGTCACGCTCCCAGCGGATGCCAAGCACCGCGACCAGCGGTTCCGGGATCCCTTCCGGCCAGCGGCCGCGAAGCTTCACGGCATCTTTTTCAGTGATTACAACATAACCGCCCGCTGTGGCGGCCCGCACGAGGCGCCCGAGATCGCTCGGGCCGTACGGGTGATGATCTTGGTACGCCAGCAGTTGCACTCGTGCTCCCGCGGCGGAGAGCTGCGCCGCGAAGCTCGTCGGGTCCGCGATCCCGGCGGCCGCCACCACGTCCTGGCCGGCGAGGATCCCCAGCGCCGCGCGTGTTCCAGACTGTATACCCTCCAGGTACTCGACCGTGAGCCAGGCGATCGCGATCGGCGTCCCGGGCCGACGGCGGGCGAGCCACCCGGCGACCTCCACCGCGGCGGGCGCCGGCGCGTGTTTCCGGGTCACGACGATCAGGTCGGCGCGGTGCAACGCCTCCCACCGCTCGCGCCACGGACCAGCCGGCAACGGCCAGGGCGATCCCGCCCAGCTCTCGGCGCTGACGACGGCGACGTTCACGTCGCGCGCGACCCCCAGCAGCTGGTACGCGTCGTCCAGCACGAGCACGCGGGCTCCGGCCGCCCGCGCCGCCGCCGCGCCCGCGACGCGATCCGGGTTCGCCACCACGACCGCCTCGGGCACGAGCCGGCGGTGCACCAGCGGCTCGTCGCCGCCGTACCCGCGAAGCAGAATCCCCGGCTTCCATCCCCGGCGCGCGCAGTAGGCAGCGATCCAAGCGGCGAGTGGCGTCTTGCCCGTGCCCCCGACCGACAGGTTCCCGACGGCGATCGTCGGCAGGGACAGTCGCACGACGCCGCCGCCGGCGTAGCGGGCGTTGCGGACCCGCATAGCAGCCCAATACACGCCGGCCAGCGGCACGAGCGGCAGCCGCGCCACGCGTGCCGCCGGCGACGTCCCCCAGAGCCACCGGACCACGCGAGCGGCTGTCACTCGTCCCTCGTCCCTCGTCCCTCGTCCCCCCCATATGTCACGTCCCGCAGCTCCTGCTCCGCCCGGGTGAGCGCCTGGCGCAGCGCGGCCTTGCCCTGCTCGACGGCGAACGGCGGGCTGTACACGATGTCTACGGCCGCGAACGGCCGCGGCAGACAGAACTGGTCCCAGGACCGGATCCACCAGGCCGAGGAGGTACGCGCACCGGCCGCGATCACCAGCGCGTTGGCGTGCTGCGCGGCGGCCAGCGCGCCCGGCTTCATCCGCTCCGCTGGGCCGCGCGGCCCGTCCGGGGTCAGCGCCACCTCTCCTCCCTGCCGCAGGTGGCGCACCAGCCCGAGCAGCCCCACGTCGCCGCCGCGCTGCGACGACCCACGCACCACGCGGTACCCCCAGCGCTCGGACAGCTCGGCGAGGTACCCCCCGTCCCGGTGACGACTGATGAGCAGGGCCATGCCTTCGTTGCGGCGATGATAGAGCAGCGGCAGGATGCGACTGTGCCACAGCACGTAGATCACCGGGCGGCCGCTGCCGCGCGCCGTCGTCACGTGCTCCCACCCTCTGACCCGGTAGCGCCACGTCGCCGCCAGCAGACGCACGAGCCCCGCCAGGAGCGTCGTCACCCCGCGAGCTCCGCGGCCAGCGCGGCCACGCGCTCGGCGGCGCCCGGCGGCCCGAGCCGCTCCCGTACCAGGGCGAGCCCCTCGCGCTGGCGGCGGGCCGCGTCGCTCGCGGGGTCGAGCAGCGGCAGCACCGCGTCCGCCAGCGCGGCGGGCGTCGCGGCGCTCTGCAGGAACTCCGGTGCGACCTCGCGCTCCGCGATCAGGTTCACCAGGCCGACGTGGGGCACCTGCAGCATGCGGATCGCGATCGCGAAGGACACGGGATTGAGCCGGTAGGCGATCGCCATCGGGACGTCGGCGAGCGCGGCTTCGAGCGTGGTCGTGCCGGACTTGCACAGCCCGGCCTCGGCGGCGGCGAACACCGTGCGCGGATCGCCCCGATGCAGGCGGATGGCGCCGGCGCCGGGGTAGCGCGCCCGGCCCGTCGCGGCGACGACGACCTGCACCTCGGGCCGCACGGCGACGATCCGAGCCGCGGCGCCGCGGAACGCGGGCCACAGACGCGTCACCTCCTGAGAACGGCTCCCCGGGAACAGCCCCAGCACCGGTCGCGCCGGGTCGAGGCCAAGCGCGCGCCGGGCCTCCACGCGCGGCGGAGGGGGCGGCCGGTCGCGCAGCGGATGACCCACGAACGTCGCCGCGATTCCGTGGTCGCGAAAGAACCGCTCCTCGAACGGCAGGATGACCGCCAGGCGCCGCACCGCCGCGAGCCGGCGCACGCGTCCCGGCGCCCAGGCCCACATCTGTGGAGCGATGTAATACAGCACCGGGATTCCCGCTTCGCGGGCGGCCGCCGCCGCGCGCAGATGGTAACCCGGATAGTCGACCAGGATCACGAGATCGTAGCGCTTGGCGCGGAAGGCGTCGCGCACCCGGCCCAGGAGCCGGAGGTGGGCGGGAAGCTTCCACAGCGCTTCGACGAACCCGACCACGGAAAAGCGCTCCATGCGGTCGAGCACGACGGCGCCCGCCGCCTCGAGGTCCGGCCCGCCGAACGCCTCCACCGTGACGGCGGGGAGGCGGCGCTTGAGCGCGCTCACGACAGCCGCGGCATGCGCGTCCCCCGACGGCTCGCCGGCGGAAATGTACACCCGCGGCGCGCGGCTCATGTCGTTCCAACTGCAGTCGCCAAACGTGCCGCGGACTTGCCGGGAATAGTTGGAACCGCACTCACGGCCGCGTGGCGGCGTGGGGGATGGCGGGCGCGAGTGGTGGAGCGGGCGGCGCGAGTGGGGACGCCTGCACAGCCGCGGCGACGCGGAACGCCAGCGCCAGGGCCTGCACTCCGGCGGCGCCCGACACCACGACCTCCTCCTCGCCCCGTACGGCGCGCACGAAACTCTCGAGCTCGAGCTGGAGCGGCTCCGCCTCGGGAGCCTCGAGCCGCACGTGCTCCACGATCTGCTCGAGCTTCGTGGCGCCCAGACCTTGCCAGCCGGGCTTCAGGCGGAAGAAGTCGCCGCTGCCCTGCGCCAGGTCGAGCGAGCAATAGCCGGTCGGCTGGAAGATGCGCAGTTTGCGCGTGCGCTCGCGTGACACCCGGCTCGCCGTGACATTGGCGATGGCGCCGTTGGCGAACTCGAGGCGCGCGTTGGCGATGTCCACGTGGGGGGTGAGGATCGCGACTCCCGTGGCGCGAACGTCCGCGACGGGAGCGCGCACCAGCTCCAGCACGAGATCGAGGTCGTGGATCATCAGGTCGAGAATCACGGCCACGTCGGTGCCGCGCGGCTGAAAGGGAGCGAGGCGGTCGATCTGCAGGAAGCGGGGCTCGTCGAGGTAGGGCGCGGCGGCGCGCACGGCCCGGTTAAACCGCTCCACGTGGCCCACCTGGAGCACCACACCGTGCTCGGCCGCGCACCGCACCAGGTCTTCCGCGCCCGGGAGCGTGTCCGCCAGGGGCTTTTCCATGAGCAGGCCGATGCCCCGCTCCAGCACGGCGCGCCCCACCTCGGCGTGCGCGGGCGTGGGAACGGCCACGGTCACCGCATCCACGCGATCGAGCAGCGCGGCGAGGGTGGGGTGCGCCACCGTGCCGAGCTGCTGCGCCACCTCGGCACCGCGCGCCGGGTTCTTGTCGTAGATCCCGGAAAATCCCACGCCCGGCATGCGCGAGAGCAGCCGGGCGTGGTGGAACCCGAGCGCGCCGGTGCCGACCACCCCCACCCGGATCGGCGGTGCGCTCACACCAGCACTCCCCGCTGCGACCCTTCGATGAACTTGAGGAAGTTCTCCACCTCGGGGATCTGCGGCAGCTCGGCGCGCGCCTTGGCGATGCCCTGGCTCACGGTCATGTCGGAATTGAACAGCAGGCGGTAGGCCCGCTTCAGGGCGAGCTTCACCTCGGGCGAGAAGCCCGCGCGCTGCAGCCCCACCGAATTGAGGCCGTAGAGGTGCACCGGATTCCCCACCGCCTTGGTGTAGGGCGGCACGTCCTGATTGACGCGCGAGCCGCCGCCCACGAACGAGAACGTGCCGATGCGCACGAACTGATGAATCGGCACCAGTCCCGACACGACCGCCCGGTCCTCGATGGTGACGTGCCCGGCCATCTGGACCGCGTTGGCGATGATGACATCGTTTCCGATGTAGCAGTCGTGGGCGAGGTGCACGTACGACATGAGGAAACAGCGCTGCCCCACGGCCGTCTTCCCGGTCGCCGAGGTTCCCCGGTTGATGGTGCAGTACTCCCGGATCACCGTCGCGTCGCCCACTTCGACCCAGGTGTCCTCGCCGCGGTACTTCAGGTCCTGCGGGTCGTTGCCGAGCACGCTGCCGTACCCGATCCTCACGCCGGTGCCGATCTTGACGTTGCGCTCGAGCACCGCGTGCGCGGCGACGTGACAGCGCTCGCCGATCGTCACCCGCGGTCCGATGATCGCGTATGGCCCGACCGTGACGTCGCTCCCGATGTGCGCGGTGGGATCGACCAGGGCGGTCCGGTGGATCACCGATCGACCACCGTCGCCATCATGTCGGCCTCCGCCACCACTTGCCCGTCCACGTACCCGACGCCTTTCATCTTGCACGTCTTGCCGCGGAACTGCAGCATCTCGAGCTCGAATCGGATCTGGTCGCCCGGCACCACCGGGCGGCGGAACTTGACGTTGTCGAGCGACATGAAGTAGACCACCTTGTCCTCGACGTTCTGCCCCTCGAAGTAGCCCATCAGCAGCATGCCGCCCACCTGAGCCATCGCCTCGATGATGAGCACGCCGGGCATGATCGGGTGACCCGGGAAGTGGCCCTGGAAGAACGGCTCGTTGATCGTGACGTTCTTGATCCCGACGATGCGCTGCTGGCCTTCGACCTCGATGATGCGGTCCACCAGGAGGAAGGGATAGCGGTGCGGCAGCACGTCCATGATGCGCCCGATATCCATTTTGGGCGCGGCGCCCGTGCGCCGCGCCGCGCGAGCCAGGGCGCGGGCCAGAGCGATGTTGCCGCTGTGGCTGGGTCGCTCGGCCACGACGTGGGCGCGGATGCGCGCGCCCGTGAGCGCCAGATCGCCGATGATGTCCGCCGCCTTGTGGCGCAGGAATTCGTCCGGCCAGCGCAGCTGGGCCCCGTTGGCGAGTCCGCGCTCGTCGAGCAGGATGGCGTTGGCCTGGGATGCACCCTTGATCAGGCCCCGCGCCTTGAGCGACTCGACCTCGCTCACGAACCCGAACGTGCGGGCCGGCGCCAGCTCCGTGGCGAACGCCTCGGGCGTGACCGTGTAGCTCCCCGACTGGCGCCCGATGAGCGGGTGCGGCCACTCGATCGTCACCGTGAGCCGCAGCTCCCTGGCGGGGGCGACCACGTACGTCGAGTCGCCGTCAGTGACCGTGAACGGCGCCGGCACCGTCAGGATGACCGGCTCGCCGCTCGTCTCGGTGGGGCCGGCGTGCGCCAGCGCCTCGAAGTAGGGCTGGACACTGCCGTCGAGAATCGGCGGCTCGGGACCCGTGAGCTCGACCGTGACGTCGTCGATCTCGTGGGCCGCGACCGCGGCGAGGAGGTGCTCGACCGTATGGATGGTCGTCTCGCCCTTGCCGATCGCCGTGCGCCGCTCGACGGCCTCGACCTCCGACAGCCGGGCAGGCACCTCCGGCTTCCCCGACAGATCGACGCGCCGGAACACGATCCCCTGCCCCGCGGGCGCGGGCAGGAACGTGGCCTCGGTGCGTGCTCCGGTGTGCAGCCCGGTGCCCGAAACCGCGGCCTTCTGCTTGATGCTGCGCCTAGTGCTCTGAGCCATCCGTCCGCCGCACGAGTGCCTCGAGATCGTCCACGATCCGCGCCAGCCGGTACAGGGCGCCCTGCGCCCGCAAAAACTCGCGGTGGTTGCGCGCGGGGTAGCCGGACACCGTCGCGCCCGGGTCGATGTCCCCGATCACGCCTCCCTGCACCGTGACGCGCGCCCCGCGCCCGATCGTCACATGGTCGGCAAGGCCGGCCTGCCCCGCCAGGAACACGTCGTCCTCGACGTGGGTGCTGCCCGCGATCCCGGCCTGACCGGCGATCAGACAGCGGGCCCCGATGCGGCAGTTGTGGCCGATCTGCACGAGGTTGTCGATCTTCGTCCCCGGCCCCACGACGGTGTCGTCCACGCTGCCGCGATCGATGGTCGTGTTGGCGCCGACCTCGACGTCGTCGCCGATGATGCAGCGCCCGACCTGCGGGATCTTGCGCGGCAGCTCGCCCGGCTTGCCCGGCACGTAGCCGAATCCATCCGCCCCGAGCCGCACGCCGGCATGTAGGATGACGCGGTTGCCCACCACCGTCCCGCCGTAGCACACCACGTGGGGCAACAGTTGCACGTCGTCCCCCAGCTGGACGTCGTCCCCCAGCACGCACGCCGCGCCGATCCGTACGTTCCGACCCAGCCGCACGCGGCGACCCAGCACCGCGTAGGCGCCGATCGCCACGGGCTCCTGCCACACCACGCCGGCGCCGATCACCGCGGTGCGGTGGATGCCCGGCTCCCAGACTGGCTCAGGATAGAGCACCGGAATGACCGCCAGCAGCGCCACGTGCGGATCGCGCACCAGCACGCGGCAAGCGGGACCTTCCGGGGTCTCCTGAACGAGATCCGGTTTGCAGAGCACGACGGCCGCGCTAGACCGTTGAAAATACTGGAGATAGCGCCTGGCGGCAAGAAACGACAGGTCGTTCGGACCGGCCCGGTCCAAGGGCGCGACGCCCGACACGGTCACGTCCGGCGGGCCCATCAGTTGACCGTTCGTGAGGGCCGCGATGTCGCGCGCGCTCAGGCGCGGGGCGGCACCGGCGCCGGCTGCGCTGTCCCCGCCGCCCTCCGACTGTTGCCGGTCGCGCACGGGCTGGCGCGCCCTATTTGGGTGACTTCAGCCGCTCGATCACCTTGGCGGTGATGTCGAGGCTCGGGTCGACGGCCAGGAAGACGCTGGAGTTCTGACCGTCCATATCGAAGACCAGCGCGTAGTTGGCCTCGGCGCGGATGCCCCCGACGATTCCGATGACCCGGGCCTGGATCGGCTGCAGCAACTCCTGCTCCCGCTGCTGGTAGCGAGTCTGCATGTCGCTCTGGCGCTGCTGCAGGCGCTGCTGCATGGCTTGCAGGTCGCGCTGCTTCGCCTGCTTCGCGGCCGAGGAGAGCGCGAGCGATTGCTGATCGAAGGCGCGCATCGCCGAATCCCACTGCTGCTGCATGCGCTGCAGCGAGTCGCGGATGCTCTGGCCCTCTTTGCTGAGCGTGGATTCGGCGGCGGCGTACCCCGGTGTCTGCTCGAGGATCGTCTGCGAGTGGACGAAGGCGATCTTGAGCGTCCCCTGCGCCTGTGCGCCGAGCGCGACCGGTGCCGCCACGACCAGTCCGACCCACGTCCACACTGTCACCACACACCTCATAGCTGTCTCCCCGAGAGAAAGACCCGTGTCCGTTGCCCCCCCCTCGTCCGCGCGGGGAGTCCGATCAGAAGAAGTTGCCCAGCTTGAAGTGCAGCTTGAACCCCGGCGCCGGGCGGCCGAAGGAATCCGTGCGGTCGAAGCCGTACGCCCAATCGATCCCGATGGGGCCGAGGGGCGAAATGATGCTCAAGCCGAGGCCGGCGCCGTGGAACAGCCGCGTCGGATCGAACTCGCCGGCGTGCGCCCACACGTTCCCCGCGTCCACGAACATGTTGATGTAGAACATCTGGGACAGCCGCGCGCCGATCTCGCCCGTCATCGCGAAATACGCCTTCCCGAACGAGCCGGCCGTCGCCTGGCCGTTGACGGCGGTCGGGTCGTATCCCTGGGGCGTGATGGAGAACTCGTCATAGCCACGCAGCGGGATGCCGTACTGCACGCCGCCCATGGTGAACAGCTGATCGAAGAAGGGGGAATTCCCGAACACGAGTCCCGAACGCGTCGACAGGCCCATCACGAATCGGACCGGCGCCGTGCTGGCCGCACCGCCCAGCTGCCCCAGCGGAGCGTACCACCGGCCTTCGAGATCGAGGCGCTGGAAGTTCCCCGAGCCACCCAGCGGTCCGCCGGACTGCGACAGCCCGATCGAGTGCATCGTGCCCGCGGTGGGGAACGGCAGATCGATACGGGTGTCGCGTAGCAGCGAGACCCCGAGCGTGGATCGGATGCAGTTATTGCAGCGCAGTGCGGCGAGCCCGGTACTCGCACCGGTGAACGACTGGTCGTCGATCCCGTACGACACGAACAGCCGGGTGTAGCGGTCATGGAACAGGGGGAACCCGAACTGCAGGCTGGCGCCACGGCGGCGCAGCGTGCCGAGGTCCGCGATGGTGTAGCGGAGACGGGTGTTGTGCACGTCGAACGTCCCCGAAATCCGCGACTCGCGGATGGCGGGGTCGGTGTACGTGACGGAAAAGTCGCTGATGTTCTGGCCGAATTGCCACTGGAAATGGCCCTTCTTGCCCTGCCCGAACAGGTTGGGCTCGTCCAGTCCGAGGAACCCGCCGACGCCGGTGCCCTGTCCCACCGACGCGCCGAAGTTGATGTTGCCGGTGTGCTTCTCGGTCACCCGGAAGATCACGTCCACGTCGCCCTGGTCGTTGGCGGGCCGGGTGTCCGGGAACGGCAGAGGTTGCTGGAAAAAGCCGAGGTTCGAGATGTTCTGGTACGAGCGGATGAGCGCGTCCTGGCGGAACACGTCTCCGGGCAACAGCACGATCGCGTCGCGGATCACCCGCTCGTGGGTGATGTCGTTCCCCGAGATCTCGATCTTGTTGACGATCGCGGGCTGGCCTTCGTTGATCGCCCAGCGCAGATCCACCACCGGCTTCCCGTCCGGGGCCGTGCGGCGGATCACCTGGGGGTCGACGTGCATGTAGATGTAGCCGTTGTTGTAGTACAGGGTCTGGACCTGCTGCGTGGCCGCGCTCCATTTCTGCTGATCGAAGTACAGGGGCCCCTGGGAGGCCCCACCGAAGCCCAGGAATCCGCCGCGGCCTTCTTCCTTGAATGGAAACAGCTGCTGCAGCTCGTCGGTCGAGAAGCGCCGGTTGCCCACGATTTCGAACGTGCCGACGCGGTACGGCTCGCCCTCGCTCACGCGCACGACGAGCGTCGCCTTGCCGGTCGAGTCGTCCACGAGCAACGTGTCGCCGAGCACCTGGAAGTCCACGAACCCCCGGTCGCCATAGAGCTTCGGCAGATTCTCCTGGAGGTCGGACCGCAGCTTTTCGTCGTCGTATTCGCCGGAGCGGAACCACCAGAAGCCCTCGGGTCGGGTCTTCATGGACCCCACCAACCGGTCCGTCGGGAGGTGGGTATTGCCCTCGAGCGCGACCCGCGCGACCGCGACGCGCCGCCCCTCGTCCACGTCGAACACGACGCGGACGCGCGACGAGTCGGCCTCGTACACCTTGATCACGCTCACGTGGGCCAGGTAGTACCCTTCGGCCCGGTACAGCGAGTCGATGCGGCCGCGCCCGCGCGCCAGGGCGGCGGGGTCGAGCGGCCGCCCTTCGGCGAGCTGTGCCTTGTCGCGGACGCTCCCTTCCGAGAGCCGATTCACGCCGCGCACGGCCCACTTCACGAGGATGGGACGCTCGCGCACGCGCACGATCAGGAGCTGGCGGCCGGCCGCCGTGTCCTGCTCGGCGCGGACGTCGTCGAACTCGCCGGTGGCATAGAGCGCCTGCATGGCGCGCTGCACGTCGCGGTAGCCGAGCGGCCGGCCGGGCGCGAGCCCGCTCTGGTCGAGCACCTGTTTGCGGTCGACGCGGCGCAGGCCGAGCACCACGATGGAATCGGGGGCGACAGCGGGAGGCGCCTGGGCGGGGGCCTCGCCCTGCGCGCGCACGGCGCGCGCGGGGAGGAGCGCCAGACCACCCAGCAAGATGACGAGCGAAGCTGTGCGGATCACGCCTTCGAGCCGGAGAGCGCGCGGAACGCCAGCCGTTCCTTGTCCGGGGCCACGTCGACCTCGATTTCGTCGCCCCGTGCGAACTCGCCGACCAGGATTTTCTCCGACAGCGGATCTTCCACGTACTTCTGAATGGCGCGCTTCAGGGGACGCGCGCCGAAATGCTCATCGTACCCGTGATCCACCAGGAAATCCGAGGCCGCCGGCGTCAGCCGGAGCGTGAGCTCCTCCTCGCCCAACCGCCGCTGCACTTCCTTGAGCAGGATCGCGACAATCTGCGCGATGTGCTCCCGCGTGAGCGGGTGGAACACAATAATGTCGTCCAGCCGGTTCAAGAACTCGGGATTGAAGGTCTTGTTGATCTCCTCCTTCACCTTCTCCGCCATCTTCTCGAAGCTGGCACGACTGTCGGGCTGCGCGAAGCCGAGCGCCTTGCCCTTCACCATGTCGCGCGCGCCGACGTTCGACGTCATGATCACGACGGTGTTCTTGAAGTCGATCACCCGCCCGTAGTTGTCGGTGAGGTGCCCTTCGTCCAGCACCTGCAGCAGGATGTTGAAGACGTCGGGGTGCGCCTTCTCGATCTCGTCGAGCAGCACCACCGAATAGGGCTTGCGCCGCACCGCCTTGGTGAGGGTGCCGGAGTCTTCGTAGCCGACGTAGCCGGGAGGCGCGCCGATCAAGCGGCTCACCGAGAACTTCTCCATGTACTCCGACATGTCGACCCGGATCAGCGCGCTCGCGTCCGCGAACAGGAACCGCGCCAGCCCGCGGGCGAGCTCGGTCTTGCCGACGCCGGTCGGACCGGAAAAGATGAACGACCCGATCGGCCGCTTGGGATCCTTGAGCCCGGCCCGACTGCGCCGGATGGCGCGCGAGATCACCGCGATCGCTTCGTCCTGGCCCACCACCGTCTGGTGCATCTCCTCTTCCATGCGGAGCAGGCGGGCCGTCTCGGCCTCCTGGAGGCGCGTCACCGGAATCCCCGTCCAGCGGGACACGATGAACGCGACGGCTTCCTCGGTGATCGTCGGCCGGTGGGTCTGCCGCTCCTTCTCCCAGGCTTCCTGCTTGCGGCGGATGTCGGCCTGGAGCTCGCGCTCCTGGTCGCGCAGCGCGGCCGCCCGCTCGAAGTTCTGGTCGCGGACCGCGTTCTCCTTGTCGCCGTTGATGTGCTCGAGCTTGTCCTTGAGCGCCGCGACCTCGGGAGGCGGGACCTGCGTGGCGAGGCGCGCCCGCGCGCCGGCTTCGTCAATGACGTCGATCGCCTTGTCCGGCAGGAACCGATCGGTGATGTAGCGCTCCGACAGCTTCGCGGCGGCGTCGAGGGTGTCGTCGGGGATGATCACCCGGTGGTGCTCCTCATACCGCTTGCGCAGCCCCTTCAGGATCTCGATCGTCTCGTCCACCGTGGGCGGATCGACGATCACCGTCTGGAAGCGGCGCTCGAGCGCGCCGTCCTTCTCGATGTACTTGCGGTACTCGTTGAGCGTCGACGCCCCTACGCACTGCAGCTCGCCCCGCGCGAGCGCCGGCTTCAGCATGTTGGAGGCGTCAACCGCCCCCTCGGCCGCGCCCGCGCCCACCAGCGTATGCAGCTCGTCGATGAACAAGATGATGTTCTTGTTCTGGGCGATCTCGTTAATGATCGCCTTGAGCCGTTCCTCGAACTGGCCGCGGTACTTGGTGCCCGCGATCACCGCCGCCATGTCGAGCGACAGGACGCGATGATCCTTCAGCGCGTCGGGGCACTGGCCGCTCGCGATCAGCTGCGCCAGCCCCTCGACGATGGCCGTCTTGCCCACGCCCGGCTCGCCGATCAGGACGGGGTTGTTCTTCTTGCGCCGCGACAGAATCTCCATCACGCGCTCGATTTCCTTCTGGCGCCCGATGGTCGGGTCGAGCTGCCCCTCGGCTGCGAGCTGCGTCAGATCGCGACAGAAGTGGTCCAGCGCGGGAGTCTTGGATTTCTTCTCGCTCTTCGGGCTCGGGGCTTGCGCGCCGGTGCCGGACGGGGTGGGCCCCGACGGCATCTCGCTCCCGAGCAGCCGCAGCGTCTCCGCCCGCGCCTGCTCCAGGTTCACGCCGGCGTCGGTGAGCACCTGCGCCGCGATGCCCTTCTCTTCGCGCAGCAATCCCAGCAGCAGGTGCTCCGTGCCGACGTAGGAGTGATTCAGCTCGCGTGCCTCGCTCATGGCGAGCTCGAGCACTTTCTTCGCGCGCGAAGTGTAGGGCAAGTCGGGTCCGGCGGCCGCGGCCGCCTTTCCCTTCTTTACCGTCTCCTCGATCTTCTGTTGGATTTCCTCGAGGTCGACGTTCAGGTTGGTGAGGACCGCCGCCGCCACCCCCTCCCCTTCGCGGATCAATCCCAACAGGATGTGCTCGGTCCCCACGTACTCATGGTGCAGCCGGGCGGCTTCTTCCCGCGCCATCTGCAGGACCTTACGCACGCGATCCGTGAAGTTGTAGCCGTTCATCTTTCCCCCTGCCTCACACGGCCTCGGTCTCGAGCACCCGACGGACATAGGTGGCGCGCGCCGTCGGCAGCTCGGGATCGCCGGTCTGACGTCCTTCGAGCGCCGCGAGGTGCGCGGGCTGGGTGAAGATCAGCAGCTTGTTCAGCGTATATACACTCAATCCGGGGATCAGATTCAGCCCGACCCCTAACCGTACACCGCTCAACAAGTTCATCGTCTCTTCGAATGTCAGCTTCCGCGCGTACTTGAGCAACCCGTATGCCCGCCACGTCTTGTCGGCGACCTCGTCGGGCGCCGTGCGCAGCAGCACCTCGCGCGCCTGCTCTTCGTACTCAATCACCTGCCGCACGATCTTCCCCAAGTGATCCAACAACTCGTCTTCCGACTTCCCGAGCGTCGTCTGATTAGATAACTGAAAGAAGTTCCCGACGACCTCGCTCCCCTCCCCATACAACCCCCGAAACGTGAGCCCGACTTGCGTCAGCCCTTGAAGCACTTTCCCGACTTCCTTTGTCAAAACGAGGCCCGGCAAGTGGATAAGGACGCTCGCCCGCAGCCCCGTCCCGGCATTGGTCGGGCAGGACGTAAGATAGCCAAATTCCGGATGAAACGCGAAGGGCAGCAGCCGCCCCAAGTCGGCGTCGAGCGCCTCCAAATCGGCGTACGCCTCCTCCAGGGCGAATCCCGAGCGCATTCCGTGCAATCGCAGGTGGTCTTCCTCGTTGACCATGACGCCGACCGTCCCCTGCACCACCAGGGCGGCCCCGGGACGGGGCCGGGCCTCGCGATCCAGGCCTGCTAACTCCTTAGAGACGAGGTGCCGCTCGTGCAGCAGCTGCCGCTCGATCCGCTCCAGCCGGTCGAGCCGGATGGTCGCCGCGCCCTTCAGCAGGTCGCTCGCCGCGCTGGCTTCTTCCACCCGCGTGAGCACCGCCGTGCGGTCGGAGTCCTTGGCCCGCTGGCTGAAGACGTAGCCTTCGAGGTTGCGCGCCAGCCGGATCCGGGTCGAGAGCACGATGCTGCCCTTCGGCCCCGAGGCGTCCAGCCAGCCGATCCCGCCATCGGGCAGGAGCGAGAGGTCGATCATTCGAGCACCCGGATGCGATCGCGCAGCTCGGCGGCGAGCTCGAAGTTTTCGTTCTCCACGGCGCGCCGCAGCTGCTCCTTGAGCTCGAGCAGCTGCAGCCGCGGGTCGGTCGCGCCCGCGGCGCCCGGGAGCGCGTAGCGCTCCCCGACGTGCTGGCTGGAGCCGTGCAGGCGGCGCAGCAGGTCTTTGAGATGCGAGGAGAAGGACTCGTAGCACTGAGCGCACCCCAGTCGGCCCGACTCGCGGAAGTCCTTGAGCGTGCTGCCGCAGGCGGCGCAGCGCAGCCCGTCGGCCGGCGTGGGGAGGACATTCGTCCCCCCCTTCCCCATCGCCTGGATGAAGCCGCCCAAGGGCGACTTGAGGATCGACTCGCCCGTCTCGAACCCTTTTTGCTGCGCGCACTGCTTGCACAGGTGGAGCGTCACTTTCGTGTCGTTCTCCACTTTGGTGAGATGGATCTCCACCTCGCGCTCCTTACAGTTGTCGCACATCATCAGGGTATCGCGTCCACCGAGCCGACCGCGACGAGGCGGCCGTCCTCGAGCATCATGATCCGGTCGGCCCGCCCCGCGAGCTGCCGGTTGTGCGTCACCACCACGACCGCCGTTTCGTACTCCCGCGCCAGGCGGAAGAACACGTCGTGCAACCGGTCCGAGTTGGCGTGATCCAGGTTGCCCGACGGCTCGTCCGCCAGTACGACGCTCGGATCGTGCACCAGCGCGCGCGCCACCGCGCAGCGTTGCTGCTCGCCCCCCGACAACTCGCCGGGTCGGTGCGTCATGCGCCCCGCCAACCCGACCAGCGACAGCACCTCCTCCGCCCGCGAGCGCGCCCGGCGCGTGTCTTGTCCCCCGATCAAGAGGGGCATCATCACGTTCTCCAGGGCGGAGAATTCCCGCAAGAGATGGTGGAACTGGAACACAAAGCCCAACTTGCGATTCCGCAGGTCGGCCAGGGCGTCCGGCTCCAGGTCGGCGTAGCGCGAGCCATCGAGCCACACGTCCCCGCCGGTGGGCCGGTCCAAAGCGCCCAAGAGGTGCAGCAGAGTGCTCTTGCCCGCCCCGGACGCGCCCACGATGGCGACGAACTCCCCGCGCCGCACGCTCAGATCGACCGCCCGCAGCACCTCGAGCGGCTGACCGTCGCCGCCGGCGAACACCTTGCGGATGCCCCGCGCCTCGAGCAGCGCCGTCATTCGTAGCGGATCGCCGTCACCGGGTCGAGCCGGGCGGCCTGCAGCGAGGGGTAGAGGGGCGCGAGCGTCGCCACTACGAGACTCGCCGCGATCACGAGGAGCACGTCGAGGGGCTGAGTATGCACCGGGAGATGATCGATGAAATAGATGGACGGGTCGATCGGGATCCAGTGGCCCCGGTTCACCATCCCGCCCACGACCAGCCCGAGCCCCACGCCCAGCGTCGTCCCGGTCAGCCCGATGAGGATGCCTTGCGCCAGGAAAATCCGGCGGATCGCCGCCCGCTTGAGACCCATCGCCAGCAGGATGCCGATCTCGCGCGTCTTGTCGCGCACCACCATCGACAGCATCCCCACCACGTTGAACGCGGCCACCACGCAGATGAGGAACACCACGAACGCCATCGCGAGTTTCTCGAGCTTCAGCGCGGAAAACAACGACGCGTTCTGGGACTGCCAGTCGAGCGCGCGATAGGGATAGCCGAGCCGCGTTTCCAGTGCCGCGCCGAACGGCCGGGCCTGCCACGGGTCGGCGAGGCGCACCTCGATGCCCGTCACCGCGGTGTCGAGACCGGCGAAGCGCTGCGCCACGCGCCGATCGAGCGCGACGTAGCTGTTGTCGTACTCGTACATGCCGGTGTCGAAGATGCCGCTGACCTCGTAGCGGTGGAACTTGGGCACGTAGGCGCCGAGGCTGGGGTTGAACTTGGCGCCCGCGGGCGCGACCAGAGTCACTACGTCGCCGGGGAAGGCCGAGAGCTTGGAGGCCAGGCGGGTGCCGAGGGCGATGCCGCCCTCGACGTCGCGGCGCGTCGTGCGGAAGGTGAGGTCGCCCTTCGCGAAGTGTTGGGCAAAGCTCGTCACGGCGCGACTCGCGGTGTCGGGATCGACCCCGTACACCACCACACCCTCGGCGTAGTCGTGCCCCGCCGAGATGAGGCCCTGGCTGAGCACGAACGGCGCCGCGGCCTCGACCCCCGGCGTACGCCGCACCTTGCCGAGCACCTCGCGCCAGTCGTCGAGCCGCAGCCCCTCGCCGTACGTGAGCACACGGAGGTGGGGGTTGGCGACGAGGATCTTGTCGCGCAGGTCGGCCTGCAGACCGTTCATCACGCCCAGCACCACGACCAGTGCCATGACGCCCACCGTGACGCCGCCGACGGCGATCACGGTGATGAGCGACAGCAGGCGCGACGAGCGACGGCTGCGCAGGTAGCGCAACGCGATGCCGAGCTCCAGACGCGAGATCATTCGGGCCGCAGCATGGGAAACAAGATGACGTCGCGAATGTGCGGCTGGTCCGCCAGGATCATCAGCAGGCGGTCGATGCCGAGCCCCACGCCGCCGGTGGGCGGCATGCCGTACTCGAGCGCCCGGATGAAGTCCTCGTCCAGCTGCTGCGCCTCGATATCGCCGGCCGCGCGCAGCCGGGCCTGCTGCTCGAAGCGGCGGCGCTGCTCGTCGGGATCGTTCAGCTCGCTGAAGGCGTTCGCCAGCTCGCGCTTCTGGACGAACAGCTCCCAGCGCTCCACGCGTGTGGGGTCGCCCCGCTTGAGCTTGGCGAGCGGCGACAACGCCAACGGATAATCGAGTACGAAGGTCGGCTGGATCAGCGTCGGCTCGGCGTAGCTCTTGAACACCTCATCCACCAGCTTCGCTCCCGCCAGCGTGTCCGCGTCGGCGACATCCTTGCGCTTCAGGGCCGCGCGCAGCTCGGCCTCGGTGGCGCGCGTGAGGTCGATTCCGGCCGTCTCGCGCACCAGGGCGTAATAGTCCTTGCGCGCGAACGGCCGCTTGAAATCGAGCGTGGCCCCGTGTCGCTCCAGCGTCGTGGTGGCGAACAGCTCCTGTACCATCCCGGACAAGAGCGCCTCGGTGAGCTGCAGCATCGCCTCGTAGTCGCCGTACGCCTCGTACCATTCGGCCATCGTGAACTCGGGGTTGTGAAGCCGGTCCATCCCCTCGTTGCGGAAGTCGTGTCCGATCTCGTACACCTTCTCGAGTCCGCCCACGATGCAGCGCTTGAGGTACAGCTCGTCCGCGATACGCAGGTAGACGTTGCTGTCGAGCGCCTCGTAGTGGGTCACGAACGGGCGGGCCGATGCGCCTCCGTACACCGGCTGCAGCACCGGCGTCTCCACCTCGAGGTAGCCGCGCGCATCGAGGAAACTTCGGACGTAGCCGACCGCGCGGGCCCGCAACCGGAACACCTCGCGCACGTCCGGGTGCACCGCCAGATCGACGTAGCGCTGCCGGGCGCGCAGCTCCGGATCCGCCAGCTCGCCGTGGCGCTTCCCCTCCGCATCCTCCTTGCCGAGCGGCAGCGGGCGCAGCGACTTGGTGAGCAGGGAGAATCGCTGCACCCGCAATGTGACCTCACCGCTATTGGTGCGGAACAGCGGGCCCTCGACACCGATCACGTCCCCCAGGTCGAGTAGCTTCACGACCTCGTACGCCTCGGCGCCGACGACGTCGATTTTGAAGTAGACCTGAATCTTCCCCGAGCGGTCTTCCAGATGCCCGAAGGTGGTCTTGCCCATGGAGCGCAGCAGGATGAGCCGCCCCGCCAGGCGATAGACGGTGGTGTCCCCGTCCTTGAACCCCTCGAGCGCCGGGGCGATGGGACCGGTGCGGTCGAACCGATAGGCGAACGGGACGATGCCGCGCTTCACCAGCTCGGCGAGCTTCTCGCGGCGCGCCGCCTCGACGAAGCTGGTCACGCGGCCTGTCTCCCGAAGCGTTTCAGATATGCCTCGATGAACGGGTCCAGGTCGCCGTCCATCACCTTCTGGACGTCCGCGACCTTCAGCTCGGTACGATGGTCGTTCACCATCGTATACGGCTGGAACACGTAGGAGCGGATCTGGTTGCCCCACGAAATGTCGGTCTTCTGCTTGTCCACTTCCGCCTTCTTGGCCTCGCGCTCGGCCACCGCGCGCTCGTACAGGCGGGCCTTGAGCATCTTGAGCGCGGTCGCCTTGTTCTTGAACTGGCTGCGCTCCTGCTGGCACGACACGACGATGTTCGTCGGCAGGTGGGTGATGCGCACGGCCGAGGAGGTCTTGTTGACGTGCTGCCCGCCCTTGCCCGATGCGCGGAAGGTGTCGATCCGCAAATCATCCGGATCGATCTCGATCTCGATGTCCTCCTCCACGACCGGATAGACGAACACCGACGCGAACGACGTGTGCCGGCGCGATTGCGAGTCGAACGGCGAGATGCGCACCAGGCGGTGCACGCCCTTTTCCGCCTTGAGCAGGCCGTAGGCGTACTGCCCGCTGATCTGGAGGTCGACCGATTTGATGCCCGCTTCCTCTCCCTGGAGCAGGTCCAGCAGCTCCACCTTGAAGCCGTGGCGCTCCGCCCAGCGGGTGTACATCCGCATCAGCATCTCCGCCCAGTCCTGCGACTCCGTGCCGCCCGCGCCCGGATGAATCGTGAGCAGCGCGTCGCGGGCGTCGTCGCCGCCGCGCATCATATTGCGGAGCTCGAGCCGCTCGAGATCGCCGACGATCTGGGCCGCTTCGGTGTCGAGATCCCGCGCCAGCGCCTCGTCAGGCTCCGCGTCGGCCAGCTCGGCCAGGCCGCGGGCATCGTCGAGCCGCTTGCGCAGCGCGTTGTAGGGCTCGAGCCAGCTCTTGAGGGTCTTCACTTCGTCCACCACCTGGCGCGCCCGCTCCGGGTCCGCCCACACGCCGCCTTCGGCCATGGTGTGCTCCAGCTCACCCAGCCGCTTGGTCTTCCCCGCTACGTCAAAGGAAGCTCCCGAGCTCGGTGAGACGACGGTCGAATTCGACGAATCGATCGGCTAAGGCCACGGTCCCCCCAACGCCAGTCTCAAAATACCTTGTTCCCCCCGGCGAGAATCTCGTTCAACGCTTCGGCCCAGAACGACGTTCCCTTCGCGAGCTCGACCCCGACCTGCTCGACGTATTCCTGCCAGCTCTTCTCGATCTCGTCCTTGAACAGCTGCGGCAGCGTGCCGTCGCGCAGCCCCTGCTGGCGCTTCTCGGGATGGTACACCACCAGGTCGGACACGAGCGCCCGCGCGAGCCGGCGGGCCTTCTGTTTCGGGTCCTGCACCATGAACGGATTCACCGGCCGGAGCGGGCTCGTCATGCGCTGGCCGGGGGCCGCGCCCGCGGGCCCACCCGGCGCCGGGGGAGCCGGTGTCGGGGGCGAGGGGGGCGCGGGGGCCGCGGGGGCCGCGGGGGGCGCGGGGGGCGCGGGGGCCCGGGGCGCAGGTGCCGCCGGACGAGCGGGCGCGGTCGCGCCGCGAGCCGGGGGCGCCGGGCTCCCGGGGGCGGGGACGGGAGCCGGGGCGCGCGCCGGGGGCGGCGGCGCAGCGGGCGACGCCGGCGGTCGCAAGGGAGGCGTGGGCGGCGCCGCGGGCCGCGCTGGCGCGGCAACCGGTCCCGAAAAGCGCGGCATCCCGGGCGGGCGCGGGGGCACCGGGACCGCTGGGGGCGGCGGGGGCGGCGCAGCCGGCATGCGCGGGGCGGCCGGAGCGGGAGCGGGGGGCTGCGGCGGTGCGGCGGCACCCGCCGGAGCAGCGGGCGCCCGCTGGGCTGCTGCGACGGCGGGTGCCGCCGCGCCGGCGCCCGCTGCGCCGCCGCCCCCGGGGTTCACCGCAAACACGCTGCTGCACACCGCGCAGCGCGCGCGCACCCCGCCTGCCGGGACCTTGGCGGGGTCCACGCGATACACGGTCTCGCACGACGGACAGGTGACGTTCATCTCGCGCGCCCCTCGGTCTCATCGAGCTCCGGGTCGTGGCGCCGATCGACCACGAACACCGATCCCGGTTGCGTCTTCGCATAGCTCTTCATTTCGGTCGCGAGCTCGCTCACCTGCGCCGGGTGCGCGAAGCGGCGATGCTGATTCGTCACGATCCCGATCGACAGCGTCATGAGCGGCACGCGGTGCAGCTGGCCGCGCCGGTCCTTCCCGAAATAGTACCCGGCGCGCCGGTCCTGCTCGTTGTACTGGTACGGGATCAGCGTATCAAACACCTCGAGCACCTCGCCGCACACCTCGGGAATGTCGTCGAACGGGATGATGAAGATGAAATCGTCCCCGCCGATGTGCCCGACGAAGCCCCGGCCGGCGAGCAGCCCCTTCACAACGTCGTGCAGGATGCGCGACAGGATGTAGATGACCCGGTCGCCGTCGTTGTAGCTGTAGCGGTCGTTGAACTCCTTGAAGTGATCGAGGTCGGCGTAGCAGACGGCGAACAGCTCGCCATTCTCCATGCGGCGCCGGATCTCGCGCTCGATCTCCGTCGTGCCGGGAAGCCTGGTGGACGGGTTGACGGCGACGTCGCGTGCGGTCCGGGTCATCAGGCCGTCCAGGCGGCTCGCCTGCTCCGCCAGCTCGAACAGCGGGCTGATGACCTCGTCCGCCCCCGCGGTAAACCATTCCTGAACCCGATCGGTCGTGTGCCGACTGGTGAGGACGGCGAGGGGTACGATCGCCGAATAGGAGTCCGCCTTGAGCCGGCCGCACAGGGCGAGCCCCTGCGGGCCGTCGTCGGCATCGATGACGACGAGCTGCGGCAGGGATCGCAGCACCCGCTGCTCCACGTCACCGGGGTCCGGCACCGGGATGATGGTGAGTCCTTTGCCGTTCACCCAGTGCGTCAGGAAGTCAGGTACCGTGCGACCAGCCGGCGAGAAAAAGAGTATCGTCGGGCGCGTACCGCGCACCTGGCTCCTCGCGTAAGGGTCGAGCGCGCCTAAACTTAGGCCTCGTGGCGGCGGGTGTCAAACAAATGCGCGAGCGGCGCGGTCAGAAGTGCTTCGCCTCGTCGATCAGCATGATGGGAATGTCGTCCTCGACGGCGTAGATAAGGCGGCAGGCGTGGCACACCAGCGCTTCGGCGGGCGCGGTACGGTGCTCGAGCGGTCCCTTGCACTTGGGGCACACCAGTATTTCCAGCAGATCGGGGGCGAGGCTCATGGCACGTACCCCAGGCGTTTGAGCGAAGCGTCACGGCGCCGCCACTTGGGCAGCACCTTCACGTGCAGGTCCAGAAACACCGGCGCGCCGAGTAGGGTCTCGACCTTGGCGCGGGCGGCCTGGCCCAACGCCTTGATGGTGCGACCGCCGTCGCCGATCACGATGCCCTTCTGGCTGGCACGCTCGACGTACACCACCGCGCGAATATACAGAGGCTCGGTGCCTTCGCGGAACTCGTCGATCTCCACGGCGACGCTGTAGGGCAGCTCTTCGTGCAGCAGCTCGAACGCCGCCTCGCGGATGAACTCGGCCGCGAAGAAGCGGGTGGGCTGAGTGGCCATCTCCTCGGGATCGTAGTGGAACGGGCTTTCGGGGAGATGGGCGCTGAGGGCGGCGAGGAGCTGCTCCAGGCCAGCACCGGTGACGGCCGACACAACGACGGTGGAGGTTGGTGGAGGTTGGTGGAGGTTGGTGGAGGTTGGCGCGAGATCGGCTTTCGTGTACACGGTCACGATCGGGGCTCGGGGCGCACGATCGAGTTTCGCCACCTGTGCCAACGGGGGGGCCGGATACTCCGCGAGCGGGTGCAGGTAGGCGATAACCTCGGCGTCGTCGATGGCGCGCAGGGCGGCGGCGCGCATGGCGACGTGCAGCTGGTATTCGGGCTCGAGCAGTCCGGGCGAGTCCGTGAAGATGTACTGGGTGTCGTCGCGCGTGAGCAGGCCGACCACGGGGAGGCGGGTGGATTGGGGCTTGGGGGAGACGATGGCGAGGTGCTCGCCGATCAAGGCGTTGAGGAGCGAGGACTTGCCGACGTTGGGGCGGCCGGCCAGGACGACGGTTCCACAGCGGGTCATGAGCGAAAGCAAGGGCGTCACGCAGAAACGTCAAGCAGAGACGTCACGCGCAAGATTTGGGGCTCGGGATTAGGGGCTCGGGACTAGGGTTCAACCCTAGCCCCGAATCCCGAACGCCAAATCCCGCTATATGAGAAGCTGGGGCGCTGGCGGGGCCGCCGATACGTGCGGCATCGATCATCGCCGGGTGATTCAGACATGGACTGCCCGCCAGGCACGCCACCGTTTGCTGCCGGTGAGACAAAGAAAAGCCCCACAGCAGCCGTCGCTGTGGAGCTTGATCTTCCCCCTGAAAGGTCAGCGGTCGCGATCGTGTGAGTGATGGTGGTGGCGAGGCGCCCTAGACCTGGTGCCCGGGGCGACCTGGTCGAGGTCCGCCGCCAGCGCGAGCGCGGCCACACCACGGCCCAGGGCGAGCCCCGCCTCCATGTCGAATCGATAGTGAATTCCCGCGTAGAGTCGCGACAGACTTGCTTCTTGAGCCATGGCGTCGATTCGCGCACGCTCGCCGGGGAATGCGTCGGCGAGTACGGCACTAAAGGCACCCGAGAAACAGGAGTGCGCGGACGGGTACGACGGGTGCTGCGGCGTCGGGAATACGGTATGGATGCCCGCATCTGCCTGTGGGGGCCGGATCAACCAGTAGTGGTACTTGGCATCGAAGCATCCGATGAGCGCGTCGAAGCCGGCCGAGCTCATAACGAACAAAATCCGTGCGGCCTCCGCGTCCGTGCGGCGGTGGGAAACGATCAGCTCGCGCGCGATTCCCATGAAGGCAGCTTGGGACCGCGGCGACTGGTTCACGTTCCAATAGTTCGCGATGTTGATCTGCTCTTGGGTCCGGGTGTCCGAGATCTGACGAACCTCGGCCAGCGCCGCATTGAAGGCATCGCTTCCAAATGCGGGTGGCGGAGCCGACCGCAGCTGATCCTGGGACGTGAGAAAGAAGGGCCGCGCGCCGAGGTTGCCGAGCGCGATTACGGGAGGAGGGGCGTAGATCCAGTAGCCGGGGCCGACGGGGGGCGGTCCGATGGGCGGGAGCAGTGGACTCGTGAGCCCCACGAGGTCGCCCTGCGCGAAGCTGAGCACGCGCGCGCCGGCCGCCCGCCCGCTCGCTTCACCTGCGGCGAAATCCGCGTGCTTCGCGCCCGGCCACGGGTCGGACGCATCTTGCGCGTCGAGCGCGGCTTCGAGCTGGGCGACGCTGCCCGGGAAGAACGAGCTCAGCACAACGACCGAAGCGCCACCGATAGCCGCGGCGATCGGGGGATGTGGCCCCGGGGCTGCCTGTGCCGCCTCGGCAGCGCGGAGTTGAGCGAGCGAGAGATACGTGTACAGGCGAATCGCGTTGATCCCGGGCGCCGGCGCCGCTGTCGTCAGGTCGGTCGCCAGCTGGTTCCAACCGACCGTTGCGCCGGCGTCCCAGAACTTGACCGCGGAGAAAGCCACGCTCGTGTTGGCAGCCACGGACGCGTCGGTAGGGTATGGGCGGTCGATGCTGCAGGCTGCGGCAAGGAGCGCGGCCGGGCCGAGCAACAAGATACGGTTGAACATGGTGCCTGCCTCCGTGAGAAGGTGGATCAGACGCATGCAGCCCGCGCGTCACCGCGCGACCGCTCATAGATGTGGCTTCCACGCCGGCTGGTCGCCGTCGTTGAGAGTACGGACGCCCGAGCCATCCGCGTTCGCCGTCGAGATTACCGAGGTGGTGTACCAATCGCCGTCGTAGTCCCTTTGGAGCAGTTGCACGAACGCGAGCTGGGTGCCATCGGGCGACCAACTGGGTGCGAATCCGGGTAGCCCCGCGCCGATGCGCGCCACGCCGCCGCCATTC
>Ga0209474_10000717_pt1 | contig 35039 bp, 29 predicted proteins | sample GraSoiAngelo_145_FD_185902 | JGI IMG/M metagenome (GOLD analysis project Ga0209474, IMG submission 185902) | Grasslands soil microbial communities from the Angelo Coastal Reserve, California, USA - 14_1009_05_20cm (SPAdes) (version 2) | ecosystem: Environmental > Terrestrial > Soil > Grasslands...
CACAGCCATGACGCTGATCGTGACGAAACCGATCGCGCCTCCTTTGCTGTCTGCGGCGAGCCCTTCCGGCGCCGCTATCTCTGCGGATTCGCCGACGATCACCTGGGCCGGACGGACGTGGCTTGCGCCGAATCCGTTGAGCTGCTTCAGCGTCAACGGCATCGACCCCACTTGCGATCGATTCGCGCTCACAATCGTGCCGCCGAAGAATGACTTCGTCGTCACGGTCCGAGTCGCGGCGGCGAATGCCACTGACGCGGCCCCCCCGACCGACGACATCGATCTGTTCGTGCGTGACCCGAACGGCAATACAATCGCGAGCTCGGGGACGTCGGGCGGCATCGAGGAGCTCGTGCTGAACAATCCGCCTGCCGGGACCTACACCGTCGTCGTGCAGCCGTTCGTCGTCGTTCCGGGCGGGACCTACTCCGGGTTCGCCGCCATCGGTAGTCCCCCATCCCGCCAACTCTCCAACTCGTACAATGGCGTGCCCTTCACGGCGAACTTCGTCGGTGTTCCCAGCAGCACGCCCGCGAAATCGTCCCCGCTGGTCGCGCAGCTCGAGACGAGCTTCAACTATGTCGGCCGGGGCGCAGCAGAGCCGACAATCGGCGTGAACCGGAACAACAGAGCCTTCTTCGCCGCTTCTACGTTCGACTTTCCGACCGCGACTTTTCCTGCGCGCCTCGCGCGCACGCTGGTCATGCGCTCGACCGATAAAGGTGTGACGTGGCAGGCCGTCTCGCCGTCCTTGACCTCGAGCCTTCCCGACGATGAGGAGACCGCGACATTCCCGCCGTTCTCGCTGGACCCGTATGTATATGTCGACCCGGTCGGCCTGAATCCAGCCAGCAGGACCGGACGCGCCTTCTCGGTCGATCTGGATCTAGCGTGCGGCGCCAACGCAATCTTCTCCGACGATGAGGGAGCACACTGGACGTCGGTCCCGCTCTTCGCCTGCAACTCGCCGGTCAACGATCACCAGACGATCGTCACGGCGCCGCCGCCGCCTGGCTTCCCGACCGCGTATCCGAGCATGCTGTACTTCTGCTACAACCAGGTGGCCGACTCGAACTGCAGCCGGAGCGCCGATGGCGGCCTGACGTTCGTGACCACGACGCCGGCCTTCACCGGCAGCGACCCGAATGCCGGCAGCGTGTGCGGCGGTCTGACGGGGCACCTCGCCGCCGACAGCGCCGGCCGCATCTTTCTGCCCAAGGGACACTGCGGCCTGCCGTGGGTGGCGATAAGCAGCGATGCAGGCAACCACTGGACGCGCGTCAAGATCACCAACAACACGCCGATGGCCGATCACGAGGTCACGCTCGCGGTCGACACCGCGGACAACGTCTACGCCGTGTGGCAGGACGGAACGTTCCGCCTGGCGTTTCTTTCCGTCTCCAAGGATCACGGCACGACCTGGTCGACGCCGATCATGATGGCGCCGCCCGGAGTGCACGAGGTCAACTTTCCTACGATCGCCGCGGGCGATCCCGGTCGCATCGTCGTTCTATTCCCCGGCAGCGAGTCGCAGGACTTCAGCGACCCGACGCGGCCATGGAACATTTACGTGGTCATGTCGGTAAACGCGCTCGATGCCAATCCGACCTTCACGTGGACACTCTCGAATGACAAGAACGATCCAGTGCACCGCGGGGACTGCGGCCCGGGTCGCTGCGACGCTCAGGATGGCGGCAGCATGTTCGACTTTCTCCACGTGCAAGTCTCGCCGGCCGACGGCGCATTTTGGGGAACTGCATCCGACACGTGCATGCCTGACGTCGACCCGGCGAAGAATTGTGTCACCAATCCGCAGGCCCCGAAGCTTCGGCCCGGTCAGGGAGTGGCCATTCGTCAAATCAAAGGACCGGCGCTTTTCGTGAATCGCTGAGCCTGCGCGCGCTGTGCGGCCAACTCGCCAGAGGGCCGCACAGCGCAGTTCACGTCTCACGTCGGCTCGACGAGCTTCGCGCACGTTACTGGCGGAGCCTCGCTCAAGGCCCGCCCGGTCTGTCGTAAGCTACATGCCATGTCGCCGACGGCAGCATGCAACGGAAAGGATGTCTGGAACCATGGCGATTGAGCACGGACGTGAGGCGAGCGAAGCGCAGATTGCGGTCCACTGGCGCGAGGAGGAGTACGTCCGTCCACCGGCCAGGTTCGTCGGACAGGCGAATCTGGCAGACCCCACGGTATTGGAACGGTTCTCGGAGAAGAATTTTCCCGAGTGCTTCAGGGAATACGCGGACATGCTGCACTGGGACCGCTACTGGCACACGACGCTGGACACCAGCCGGCCGCCGTTCTGGAAATGGTTCGCCGGTGGCAAGCTGAACGCCTGCTACAACTGCGTCGACCGCCATCTGGCGAAACACAGAAACAAGGCCGCGCTGATCTTCGTTCCCGAACCCGAGGACGAGCCGATCTACGCCGTCACGTACCAGGAACTGTTCACCCGCGTGAACGAAGTCGCGGCGATCCTGCGGGATTTCTGCGGGCTCTCGGCCGGCGATCGCGTCACGATTCACATGCCGATGATTCCGGAGCTGCCGATCACGATGTTGGCGTGCGCGCGACTGGGCATCATCCACTCGGTCGTGTTCGGCGGATTCAGCGGCGAAGCCGCCGGGAGGCGCGCGGCCGACTCCGGCAGTCGCGTGATGATCTACGCGGACGGCTACTATCGCAACGGAAAGCCGATCGATCACAAAGCGAGCGCCGATATCGCGCTGGACGTCGCCGAAAAAGAAGGCACGAAGGTCGAGAGAGTCCTCGTGTGGCGCCGACACCATGGGCAGTACCTGTCATCGACGGCGATGGTCGCCGGCCGCGACTACTTCATCGACGAGTTGGTGAGACAGTTCGCGCGCGCCAAAGTCGATCCGCTGCCGATGGATGCCGAGGCGCCGTTGTTCTTGATGTACACGAGCGGCACGACGGGCAAACCGAAGGGATGTCAGCACCGCACCGGTGGCTATATGGCGTACGTCACGGGAACGTCCAGGTATTATCAGGACATTCATCCGGAGGACGTCTATTGGTGCATGGCGGACATCGGCTGGATCACCGGACATTCGTACATCGTGTATGGGCCGCTGTCGCTGGGCGCGACGAGCGTTCTGTACGAGGGGGTTCCGACCTGCCCTGATGCGGGACGTCCCTGGCGGATCGCCGAGCGCCTCGACGTCAACATCTTTCACACGTCACCGACGGCCATTCGCATGCTCAGGAAGGCCGGTCCGAACGAGCCGAAAAAATACAACTACCAGTTCAAGCACATGACCACGGTCGGCGAGCCGATCGAACCGGAAGCGTGGCGGTGGTATCACGAAGTCGTCGGCAAAAGCGAGGCGGTCATCGTCGATACGTGGTGGCAGACGGAAAACGGCGGGTTTCTCTGCACCACCATTCCCGCGCTTCATCCGATGAAGCCAGGCAGCGCCGGCCCAGGCGCGCTCGGCATTTATCCGATCATCTACGACGAAATGAGCCGCGAGATTCCGGCCGGTTCCGGCAAGGCGGGCAACATCTGCATCCGGAACCCGTGGCCCGGCATCATGCAGACGATCTGGGGGGATGACGATCGCTTCGTGAAGCAGTACTACTCGAAGTACTGCAGGAACGCGAACAGTCAGGATTGGCGCGACTGGCCGTACTTTGCGGCCGACGGCGCGGTGCTTCCCTCGGACGGTTACTTCCGTATCCTCGGTCGTGTCGACGATGTGATCAACGTGGCCGGCCACAGGCTCGGCACGAAAGAGCTCGAATCAGCGTGTTTGACGGTGCCTGACGTCGCGGAAGCGGCGGTTGTCCCGGTCGTCGACGAGATCAAGGGACGCGTGCCGGCGGTGTACGTCTCACTGAAGCCGGGCGTCTCCGACGGACAACGTGTGAGTGAACAGGTCATTGGCACGATCGAGGCGATCATCGGCAAGATCGCGCGCCCGAAGGCCGTGTACGTCGTGCCGGACCTGCCGAAAACCCGCTCGGGCAAGATCATGCGTCGCGTCCTCGCCGCGATCTCGAACGCGATGGACACAGGCGATGTCACGACCCTGGCCAACCCGGAGATCGTCGAGGAAATCCGGCTGCAGGTGCAGGGTAAGGAGCCGGTCGCTCTCAAGGAAGGTCCGGAAGACGTCAAACAGTTCGGAGCGGTCGAATAGTCAGAACATTCCCAGCTGCAGCTTGGCCGCGTCCGACATCCGGTCGCGATCCCAGGGCGGATCCCAGACGATATCGACCTTCACGTCGGTCACATCGGGAATCTGCGCAATCCTGTTCCTGACTTCGACGGGCAGCGTCTGGGCGGCCGGACAGGCGGGCGCCGTCAGCGTCATGCGAATGCCGACCGCGCTCGACGCGTCGACGATGATGTCGTAAATCAGGCCTAGCTCGTAGATGTTGACCGGAATCTCGGGGTCGAACACGGTCGACAGCGTCTCGATGATACGCGGCTTGAGTGCGGCCGTTCGTGCGGGATCGCTCGTCATGCCGTCGGTCATCGCCGCGCTCGCGGGCGCCGGCGGGACGGCAGACGGATGCTGGACGAGGGGCAGCGCCTTCATGATCGGGCTACTCAGTCGACACGACGTCTCCGCGGGCTTCGGCAGCGGCACGGAGCGCGTACCACGCCAGCGTCGCGCACTTGACCCGCACCGGAAACTGGCGGACACCGGCCAGCACCGAGAGCTTGCCGAGATCCTCGACGGGCGCGTCAGGCGATGCGGTGACCGTGCGATGGAAGCGCTCGAACAGTGCCTCCGCCTCGGCCACCGTCTTCCCCTTCACGCTTTCGGTCATGAGCGACGCCGACGCCTTCGAGATGGCACAGCCGGATCCCTGAAACGTCGCCTCCTTGATGACGCCGTCGTCGACGCGCAGATACACCGTCAGGCGATCGCCGCAGAGGGGGTTGTAGCCTTCAGCCTTGCGGGCATCGTCGAGCGCGCGAAAATTCCGGGGCCGCCGGTTGTGATCCAGGATCACTTCCTGGTAGAGCTCCTGGAGATCGGACATCATGCGAATACCTCGCGCACGTTGCCCAATGCGGCAGCAAGCGCGTCGATCTCGTCGCGCGTGTTGTAGAGCGCCAGCGAGGCGCGCGCGGTCGCGGGAACCGCAAGCCGATGCATCAGCGGCTGGCAGCAGTGATGCCCCGTGCGAATGGCCACGCCCTCGCGATCGAGAATCGTCCCGATATCGTGCGGGTGTACGCCGTCGACCACGAACGAGAGAATGCCGGCTTTCTGTTTGGCCGTGCCCATCAAGCGAACGCCGGGAATCCGCGAGAGAGCGTCGGTGCCATACTCGAGCAATTCGTGCTCGTGCGCGGCAATCCGGTCGAGACCGACCTGCGTCAAATAGCCGATCGCGGTTCCCAGGACGATGGCTCCCGAGATGTCCGGCGTACCTGCCTCGAATTTGTACGGCAGCGTGTTGAAGAGTGTCTGCTCGAACGTCACCGAGCGAATCATGTCGCCGCCGCTCTGGTACGGTGGCATCGCTTCGAGCAGCGACGAAGTGGCGTAGAGCACTCCGATGCCGGTGGGACCGAGCATCTTGTGGCCGGAGAGCGCGTAGAAATCACACCCAAGCGCCTGCACGTCCACCTTCATGTGCGCGACCGCTTGCGCGCCGTCGACGAGCACCGGGATGCCTCGGCGATGCGCAAGACGGATGATCTCGTCGACCGGGTTGATCGTTCCGAGCGCATTCGACACGTGCACCACCGATACGAGTCGCGTTCGGTCGCCGAGCAGCTTCTGGTACGCGTCAAGATCCAGCTCGCCACTGTCGCTGATGGGGATGACGCGCAGCCGCGCGCCCTTTTCCTCACAGAGAAGTTGCCACGGCACGATATTCGAGTGGTGCTCCAGCGTCGAGATGACAATTTCGTCGCCGGCGCCGACGTGCGTGCGCCCGTAGGTCTGGGCCACGAGATTGATTGCCTCCGTGGTGCCCCGCACGAACACGATCTCCCGCGACTCAGCCGCATTGAGGAACCGCCGAACGATGTCGCGCGCTGCCTCATACGCGTCAGTCGCACGCTCGCTGAGCCAGTGCACGCCGCGATGGACGTTCCCGTTGTCCTCGGTGTAGTACCGCACCAGGCGATCGATGACCGCTTGCGGCTTCTGAGTCGTGGCGGCATTGTCCAGATACACGAGCGGCTTGCCGTGGACCCGCTGCCGGAGGATGGGGAAGTCCTGACGGACCGCGGCCACGTCGAGGGGCGTGGTGCGCTGCGCCGAAATCGCCGTTCCGCTTGTCATGGCCGAGTCCTCAGCGATGTCGCGTGTGGTAATTGCCGAAGCAGCACCGCCTCCACGTGCTCCCGCAGCGCCTCGAGCGGCATTCTGTTCAGCACGTCGCCCGCGAATGCGTGAACCAACAGGTTCCGGGCCTCGTCGTGGCTCAGGCCGCGCGCCCGTAGATAAAAGATCGCCTCGTCGTCCATCTGGCCGACGGCCGCGCCATGCGTGCACTTGACGTCGTTAGCGAAGATCTCCAGCTGCGGCTTGGTGTTGATCTGTGCATCCTCCGACAAGAGCAGCGCCTTGTTCGTCTGCTTCGCGTCGGTCTTCTGGGCATCGGGGCGCACGATAATCTTGCCGTTGAAGACCGCGCGGGCGTGATCCGCGAGGATCCCCTTGTAGACCTCGCGACTGCCGCAGTGCGGCTTCGCGTGATCGATGACGGTGTGGTTGTCGACGAGCCGCTGCCCGTCGCCGAGATACAGCCCGTTCAGCGTGCAGTCGATCCCTTCGCCGTCGAGGACCGCGATGACGTCGTTGCGCACCAGCGACCCGCCGAAGCTCACCGAATGCGATTGGAACCTCGCGTTCCGGCTCCCTATCAGGTGCATCGTCCCGATGTGGTACGCGTCCAGGCTCTCGCGCTGAAGCTTGTAGTGATCCACCGACGCATTCTCGCTGACGACGACCTCGGTGACGGCGTTGGTGAAATAGCGGTCGCCCCTCGGGCCGACGTAGCTCTCGACGATTGAGGCCTGGCTGCTTTCACCCGCAACCACGAGCACACGGGGATGCGTCATCGTCGGACGGCCGTCGGCGGTCGATACGAACAGCACGTGGATCGGCGCGTCGAGAGCCACCTTCGCCGCGACGTGGACGAACGCGCCGTCGCCGAACAACGCCGTGTTCAGCGCTGTGAACGGCTGCCGCTCGAACGGGGCGACGCGCGTCAGGAACGGTTCGACCTCACTCGCGTTGGTCGCCAGCCTGGACGCGAGGCTTTCAATCCGGACACCGCGAGGCAACGGTCGAACGCTCGACAAGTCGGCCGCATAGCGACCATTCACGAACACGAGCTCGGCGCTTGCGAGATCGGTCAACCGGAATGGCGCGAGGTCTGCCGATCGGAGCGCTGCACGCCCATCTGTCGACAACGCAAACGTGGCTTCCGCGATCGGCGCGACGCTCGTAAAACGCCACTCCTCGTCATCGGTCGTCGGGAATCCGAGCGACTGGAAACGGCCGCTCGCATCCTTACGCGTGCGCTTCAACCACGCCGGCGCTCCGCGCCCCCACGCCGCATCGGCGCGCTCGAGCTCCTCCAGATATCGATCCGGCGCATTAGCAACCTGGGTCATCGATCGTTACGCCTTTCCCGCCGGCGCGCCAGCAACGTGGTCCGCCTCGAGCCAGCCGTAGCCCTTCTCCTCGAGCTCGAGCGCCAGCTCCTTGCCGCCCGAGCGCACGATGCGGCCGTCAGTGAGGACATGAACGAAATCGGGCACGATGTAGTTCAGCAGCCGCTGATAGTGGGTCACCACGAGAATCGCGCGCTGCGGCGTGCGCATCGTCATTACGCCAGCCGCGACGATCTTCAGCGCGTCGATGTCGAGGCCCGAGTCGGTCTCGTCGAGAATCGCCAGCCTCGGTTCGAGCACCGCCATCTGAAAAATCTCGTTCCGCTTCTTCTCGCCTCCCGAGAACCCCTCGTTCACGGGGCGAGTCAGCAGCGTTTCGTCCATGTCGAGCATCTGCATCCGCGCGCGCACGAGCGACATGAACTCCATGGCGTCGAGCTCTTCCAGGCCGCGGTGCTTGCGCAACGCGTTGAGCGCGGCCTTGAGGAAGTAGGCGTTGTTCACGCCCGGAATTTCGACCGGGTACTGAAAGGCCATGAACACGCCCTCGCGCGCGCGCGATTCGGGATCCATCGCGAGCAAGTCCCGACCGTCGTACAGGACCGTGCCCTGGGTGACCTCGTATTCGGGGTGTCCCGCCAGCACGCGAGCCAGTGTGCTCTTGCCGGAACCGTTCGGTCCCATGATCGCGTGGACTTCTCCGGCATCGATCGACAGATTGATCCCGCGAAGAATCTCCCGGTTCCCGCCTCGCACGTGCAGGTTGGTGATCGTGAGCATTGTGAGAGTTACCCTACGCTTCCCTCGAGCGTGACGCTCAGCAGCTTCTGCGCTTCGACCGCGAACTCCATCGGCAACTGGCGGAAGACTTCCCGGCAGAAGCCGCTGACGATCAGATTGACCGCGTCCTCGCTGGAGAGGCCGCGCTGACGACAGTAGAAGATCTGATCCTCGCCGATTTTCGACGTCGACGCCTCGTGCTCGACCTTGGCCGTAGTGTTCTTGATCTCGAGATACGGAAACGTGTGCGCCCCGCACCGATCACCAATGAGCAGCGAGTCGCACTGCGAGTAATTCCGCGCGCCGCGTGCCTGCTTGGCGATCTTGACGAGCCCGCGATATGTGTTCTGCCCATGCCCGGCCGAGATGCCCTTCGAGACGATGGTGCTCTTCGTGTTCTTGCCCAAGTGGATCATCTTCGTACCGGTGTCCGCCTGCTGGTAGTTGTTCGTCGTCGCTACCGAGTAGAACTCGCCCACCGAGTTGTCGCCCTGCAGGATGCACCCCGGATACTTCCAGGTGATCGCGGAGCCGGTCTCGACCTGCGTCCACGTGATCTTCGAGTTCACGCCGAGGCACTTGCCCCGCTTCGTGACGAAGTTGTAAATCCCGCCCTTTCCTTCTTTGTCGCCGGGATACCAGTTCTGTACGGTCGAGTACTTGACCGTCGCGTTATCGAGCGCAATCAGCTCGACCACGGCCGCGTGCAACTGGTTCTCGTCGCGCATCGGCGCCGTGCAACCTTCGAGATAGCTCACGAACGCGCCTTCCTCGGCGACGATGAGTGTTCGCTCGAACTGGCCGGTGTCCTTCGCGTTGATCCGGAAGTAGGTCGACAGCTCCATCGGACACCGCACGCCCTTGGGGATGTAGGCGAACGAGCCGTCACTGAAGACCGCCGAGTTGAGCGTCGCGAAGAAATTGTCGGAGTAAGGCACGACCGAGCCGAGGTACTTGCGCACGAGCTGCGGATGGCTCTGGACGGCTTCCGAGAAGGAACAGAAGATGATGCCGAGCTCGGCGAGCTTCTCCTTGAACGTGGTCGCCACTGAGACGCTGTCGAAGACGGCGTCTACGGCGACGCCCGAGAGCAGCTTCTGCTCGTGGAGCGGGATGCCGAGCTTCTCGAACGTCCGGCGGATCTCGGGATCGATCTCGTCGAGGCTCTGGAGCGCCGGCTTCTTCTTCGGTGCGGCGTAATAAATGATGTCCTGGTAGTCGATCGGCCCGTACTTGACGTTCGCCCAGGTCGGCTCCTTCATCGTCAACCACATGCGATAGGCCTTGAGCCGCCACTCGAGCAGCCACTCGGGCTCACCCTTCTTGGCCGAGATGAGGCGGACGATGTCCTCATCGAGTCCGCGAGGCGCCGAGTCCTGCTCGACGTCGGTGACGAAGCCGTACCTGTATTCGCGATTCGCGAGTTCTTCAATTGTTTGCGTCGAGGTGCTCACAATGCTCTCCCGCTGCCTATACGCTGAACGACACACCGCAGCCGCAGGTGCTCTTCGCGTTCGGGTTGTTGAAGATGAACCCCTTACTGAGCAGGCTCGTGTCGTAGTCGAGGACAGTGCCTTCGAGCAGCCGGAGGCTCTTGGGATCGACGAACACCTTCGCGCCCTCAGGGCCCTCACAGACAACGTCCGTGTCCTTGGGAGATTGCTCCCAGCGGAAGATGTACTCGAACCCCGAGCAGCCGCCCGCCTTCACGCCGATCCGGAGGCCGGTCTCGCCAAGGGCGCGCTTGATCAGCATCTTCTGGATCTGGTTCGCCGCGTTCTCCGTGATCTGAATCATCGACTCATCGTCCTTCGACCGAATCCATCTTGCCTGACTCTCCGAGGCGCACTCTCAGCGGCGGCGCACTTTCGTCGCCGCGCGCCATTTCTGAAAGGCTGAGCGTCGCGGACGTTGCACTTCGAGAACTGGCCGCATCGCTCATCGGCAGGACCGCACGCGGTGATGGCAAGCGGTCCATCGATCGCCTCGACGATCTCCGCCACGGAAATCGCAGCGGGCGGCCGCGCGAGGTGATAGCCGCCAGTCGGCTTTCTTTGAAAGTCTCAGCATCGACAAATCCGACCTATTTAGTCCGATATTATGCCTCGCTGACTGCTGGGTCAAGGTGAGCGGGAATCTTCAATGCCGGGCGATGTAGGCGTAGCCGACGCGTAGCCCGCCTGTTATCGCATCATCGAACGCACAGAGGATGACGAGCGTCAAGATCGCATGCGACAGCGCGAGCGGAAGCAGATTCGGATAGCGGTCGTAGACCCGGCACCAGCCGAGCGCGCCTATGAGGGTCGCCGCCGTCAGGAACGGATTCAACAGGTGCAACGACGCGAAAAGCGCTGCCGCGAGCCAGATTCCGGCCGACCTCGATAGCGTGGCCTGCGATTCCCGCAACAGCACCGTTTGAAGTGCGAACTGCTGCCCCAGGGCCCACGGAATCAGCAGCGCGAATGTGGTCCACAGGTCACGCCGCTCCTTCCAGGTCCCGAGACGTGAGGCTGCCAGATACATCGCGAGCGCGCCCGCACCGGTGATTGCGGCCGACCACCCAAGCGCGGGAAGGAACGCGGCTGGTTTCAGTCCCCACTCGCCGGTCTTGAGCGCGCGCCAGATTGCGAGCCCGACGACCAGCATCGCTGCGACGCCGGCGACCCAGGCAGGCGCAACCGGATCGATGACCCACGTATACGCGAGGACCACGCCCACAATCGCCACGGTGAAAAACATTGAACGTCTCGGAAATCGAGTGATCTGATCGAAGGTTGACGGGGTCGATGAAACGCGAGGTCACCTGAACCTGTAGGTCTGGCTGCCTCCTTCGCAAACACGTTGTCCAATTCGCTTTCGAGCCAGTCGACGATCTGCTGCCCGGACACGACGCCGGTCTTGATCGCTGACTCCACGGGCAGCATGCTCCACAGATACTCGATCGTGATGTCCGCCTCGCCGCCCGCGGACGGCACGAGCGGTGGACAGAATCGGAAACCGTTGGAGACCACGAAGTCTTTGTTGAACTTCCACATCAAGGCGTCGGTGATCAAGTTGTCCATCGGCGTCTCGATCACGTAGTAGCGCAGCAGAGGCGTTCGCGTCTGGCCGATCACCTTGCCAATCGCTTGGCGGTATGGCTCGCGCGCAACCGCGACGAGCGTCTTCATCTCCTCATCTTCTGGATACCGCTCGGGGTCTACGTCTAGCAACGCGTACGTCTCCTCCTTGATTGCGCCGTTCTCGACGAGGAGATCGGGCTTGCCGATGAAGGACGCGAACGCGCCCGGCTCTGTGACTTTGCAGTACTTCCCCTGCAGCGGCTCGCGGATGCGCTCGTGCGTGTCCGCGCCGAGGATGTAATCCACACCGTGCGCGATCGGTTGGTTGGCCTTTCGACAGAGCCGCGACTGCGCTGCCCTGAAAGCAGTCGCCGCCGTCGACGACGAGCGTGTGCGCGGGATTCTGCCGTCTGAGCGCGTTGATCATCGTGCGCAAGGTCGCGAAGCCGCCGCGGCGCCTGAACGCCGGCCTTCCGCGCTCGTAGAAGAACTCGTCGTGGATCTCGATCTGCCCGTGAATGTCGGAGGTATGCAGAATGGTGAGGTGTTCCGCTCTCCCCGCCTTCACCGCCTGGCTGCCGGCAATGTCGGCGGCCTCCGCGCGTCCCTGAAGGCATGACGCGAGGGCCGGACCCAGCCCGAATCCGATTCCCATCGAGCCGGCATGCTTCAGAAAATCCCGGCGACTCGACATGGCGCTATCCTACTCTTCGATGGAAGGCACGATGTCACATCTGTTCACGCACCCTCTTCCGTGGTACATCGCCGGGCCGCTCATCGGCCTCGTCGTGCCGGCGCTCCTCCTGTTAGGTAACAAGCCGTTCGGCGTCGCCAGCAACTTCAGGCATCTGTGCGCCGCGCTGGCTCCATGCGGCATCGAGTTTTTCAGCCACGATTGGAAACGCCTCGGCGGATGGAACCTCGCCTTTCTCCTCGGGATCTTCGCCGGAGCAGTGGTCGCATCGGAGGTCGCGCCGCCGCTCGCCTTGACGCTGTCACCGCATACGACCGCCGCGCTGCATCAGCTCGGGCTGCACGATCTGACCGGATTGACGCCGCACGAGGTGTTCGCATGGGCCTCGCTCTTCACGCTCAAAGGGTTCGTCTCGATCGTCATCGGCGGGTTTCTCGTCGGGTTCGGGACAGCCTACGCGGGCGGCTGCACCTCGGGCCACGCCATTTCCGGCCTGGCCGATCTGCAACCGGCGTCGCTTCTGGCGGTATGTGGCTTCTTCGCGGGCGGTCTGGCGGGAACGTACCTGATTCTTCCGATCGTCTTGAGGTGATCATGACGCTCCTCCCGTACTTTCTGATCGGCAGCGCGTTCGGCGTCATCCTCGTGGAGGCGGAAGTGGTCTCGTGGTTCCGCATCCAGGAGATGTTCCGATTCGATGCGTTCCACATGTACGGCATCATCGGCACGGCGGTGCTCACCGCAGCAATTTCGCTCCTGACGATCAAACGGCTCGGGGTTCGGGGTCCGGATGGCGAGCCACTCGGCTTCACACCAAAGGTGCTCGGCACCGGCGCGCGCTATCTCGCGGGTGGCACGGTGTTCGGCCTCGGCTGGGCGTTGACCGGGGCATGCCCGGGTCCGCTCGTCGCGCTGGTCGGCGCGGGCACACCTGTGATGCTCGTCGCGTTTCTGAGCGCGCTCGGAGGCACGTGGACGTACGGCAGACTGCGGCCAAAACTTCCGCACTGAACGACGCGGTCGTTCGAGATGGCTCGACTCGCATCCAGTCGCCAAGCTCACGCACCACGACCGAGTGATGCTGCTGCTCGATGGCGATGAAGCGGGTCGACAGCGTACCAGCGCGATCACCGACATGCTCGCAGACCGAATCGTAGTGGCGGTCGTGACGCTGCAGGACGCCACGCAACCAGGTCAGTTGACGTCAAGAGATTAAGCGTCTCGCAAAGGATTATGCCCAATGAGCACCTGACGGACATCCGGGGTCACAGGCCCTCGAGTACATCCGGGTCCCTCATTGGCCAGTCGGCGCTCGAAGAGTATCGCGCAGTCAACGAAGCCTGCTGGAGTTGTAAAGACAACTGGTCCACTCGGATTCCTAGAAGCCCCCTTCTTCGCTCGCATTCCGCCAGGCGACCCCGTTCGTACGAAGCGACTTGGAATGGATCGCTGCGCGACGTGGTGGAGCGTTACGCCGCTCGCCGTGCGGATCCTCTGCCAATACCGAAAGTGGGTGACATAGCGCTTTAGCCGTAGGTCGACCCGGCGACGATATTGCTCCACGTGTCACGCGATCTCGTTCCCAGGGGCTTGCGGAGAACTTCGGCCGCGAAGAATGGAAAGGGGCGGGGACAATGCGGAGGCCGTTTTCACTTACAGGTCCAATCGCAGCATTCTTGGTCGTGCTGGGCAGCATCAGCGCGTTTGCGGACTCGATTACCATCGGGTCGAGCTCAACCGCGAACGCGTTCCCGTTTGGCGCCGGCACCGGACAATTCGGCGTGTATCTCGGCCAGTACGAGCAGATTTACGCGGCGACGCCGTTTAGGAGGCCGATCAGCATCGGCGAGATCGCATTCCAGACCCTTGGACCGCCGCGGTTCAATCCGCCGCCGACCTGGTCGGATACGTTCACACTCAGCCTTGGGACGACTGCCGCATCGCCGGCATCGCGGGGGACGAAGTTTCTCGCGAGCAGTACGCCCGATCTCAAACCGGTATTCTCGGGCACCGTCACCGTCATGTCCCCTGGCAGCAGCCCGTTCGACTTCGTCGTGCCGCTGTCGACACCGTTCCTCTACGATCCAGCCGCCGGCAACCTGCTCCTCGACGTCGTCGTTACTGCCGTGGCGGAAGGGATCACCCCATTCGCCGCCGGGTTCAGTCCCGATACCGCACGAATTTTCCTGGACCTGATCCACCGCGTTCCCACGAGCGACGGCACTGGATTGCTGACCCGCTTCGCCGACACTCCCGTAGCGCCAACGCCGGAACCAAGCACGATTGCGCTCATCGGGTTTGGTCTCACGCTAGCGGGCGGGATCTGGAGGCGTCGATGGGCTTCACGCCACGCTGGCCCATTCGCCACCACGAATGTGTGAAGCGACGCTTTCGTATTGGCGGCGCTGACGCGTTCGGCGTGCGCTGAAACGCCTTCCACGCGGTGTCATACCACTCGATCGTGTCGCCGGTGACGTTCTTTAGGTAGCGGCGTTCATTCAGGAATCGTGCGGGTCCGGTATAACAATGGCGTGACCGTACGGTCCGCCATCGCGCTGCTGGCCGTCGTGCTGTTCGCGGGTTGCAACAGCCAGCGAAGCAAGCCTGCAGCGTCGAACGACGTCGATCGCGCAGCGGCGCCCCCCACACTTGCGCGGCCGAACGATACTCAGCCGCGCCGAGAGGACGCAGATGAACCGTCCACGCGCGATCCAGCGGCCGGCTCAATGCCGAAACGGGGTGATTGGTTCGTCGATCGGGCGCTCGAGACGGGTCTCGACTTCGTTCATTTCAACGGCGCGTCGGGAGAGTTTTTCTATCCGGAGATCCTCCCACCCGGCGTCGCGCTGCTCGACTACGACAACGACGGCGATCTCGATGTGTATGTCGTCCAGGGACAGATGCTCGGAGCCGGGAAGTCACTCACCGACGCGCTGCTGCCACCGCCGGCGCGGTCGCTTCCGTTGAGAGGACGTCTGTTTCGCAATGACCTGCAGGTGCGCGACGATGGCAGCCGCGTGCTGCACTTCACCGATGTCACCGCGCAGAGCGGCATCGATGCGCGGCAGTACGGCCTCGGCGCCGCGACGGGCGACATCGACAACGACGGCTGCGTCGACTTGCTGCTGACGAATTTCGGGACGAATCAGTTGTTCCACAACAACTGCAATGGAACGTTCACGGACATTTCGAGGCAGAGCGGGATCGAAGACAAGCCCGGCGTCGCGGTCGCAGCGGCGTTCCTCGATTACGATCGCGACGGCTGGTTGGATTTGTACGTCGGCTACAACGTCAATTACACGCTCGAGAACGGCACGCAATGCCCGAATGTGGCAGGCGTGCGCGACTACTGTCCGCCTCGCACGTACGGCGGACAACCGGATCGGCTGTACAGAAATGTCGGGCACGGCAAGTTCGTCGACGTGAGCGCCGCAGCGCTCGCCGGCGGAACCTTCGGCCCAACGCTCGGCGTATCGACCGCCGACTTCAACGGCGACGGCTGGATCGACATTTACGTCGCCAACGACGGCGTCGAGAATCTGTTGTGGATCAATCAGCGCAACGGCACGTTCAAGGAAACCGCGCTGCTGTCGGGTGCGGCGGTAAACGAGCTGGGCAAACCTGAAGCGAGCATGGGCGTCGATGCCGCCGATTTCGACAACGATGGAGACGAAGATCTGTTCTTCACGAACCTGACGGGTGAAGGACACGATCTGCTCGTGAATGATGGCGCCGGTCGGTTCGAAGACGTCAGCGCCCGATCGGGGATCGGTCCCGCCAGCCTTCCGTACACGGGCTTTGGCGCTGCCTGGTTCGATTTTGACAACGACGGCCTGCTCGACATCCTCACGGTGAATGGGAAGGTGGCCCTGGAAGGACGGGCGAACGGCAAGTTTCCCTACGATCAACGGAAGCAGCTGTTTCGGAACCTCGGCGACGGCCGCTTCGAGGATGTCACCGGCAAGGCGGGCAAAGCGTTCGCGCTGTCCGAAGTCGGCCGCGGAGCGGCGTTCGGCGACATCGATAACGACGGAGACACAGACGTGGTCGTCGCGAACAACAGCGGGCCAGTCAGACTCCTCGTCAACGACGTCGGCAACCGCAGTCACTGGCTTGGATTGCGCCTCGTCGGCGAGCGCCGGGATATGCTCGGCGCCACCGTCGCTATCGTGCGGCGTACCGGTCCAACGTTACGGCGTCGCGCGCGAGCCGACGGAAGCTACGCCTCAGCGAACGATCCGCGCGTGCTGGCTGGCCTTGGCCGATCGACGGAGAAACCGACGCTGCGAGTGCGATGGCCGGACGGCCGGACCGAGGAATGGGATAACGTCGCAATCGATCAGTACATCACGTTGACGAAGGGTGGAGGCCAAAAGCGACCGTGATGCGGACAATCGCCGCGCTGGCCGCCGTTGTCGCCGCCGGATGCGCTCCGCACCAACAACGGGCGGGGCTGCAGGCCGTGTCGCTGCCAGACTTGTCCAGGATGGTGCCGTCTGCGCAGACGCAGATCCGCGACAGTTACAAAGCGCTCACGCAGAAGATCGCAACGAGAAGTACTACCGTCGTCGAGCTCGCAGACGCGTACGGCGAGTTCGGTAAGCTGCTCATGGCTGCCGATCAGCGTGATGCGGCGAAGCCGTGCTTCCTCAACGCGCAAACGCTGGCGCCGGCCGACTTCCGCTGGCCCTACTATCTCGGTCACTTGCATCGGAAGAACGGCGATCTGTCGAATGCGGTCGCAGCCTTCGAGCGAGCGCTCCAGTTGAAACCCGCGGACGTCGCGACCCTGGTGTGGCTCGGCAACCTGCACCTCGATGAAGGGCATCCGGCACAAGCCAGCCCCCGGTTCGAAAGAGCTCTGTCGCTTCAGCCAAGCTCGCGGTCGGCGTTGTTCGGCCTCGGGCGGGTCGCGCTTGCCGAACAACAGTACACGCGCGCGATCGAGAACCTCGAAGCCGTGTTGCGGCAGGACCCGCAGGCCGCAGCGGTCCATTATCCGCTCGCCATGGCGTACCGAGCCATCGGCGATACGAAGCAGGCGGAGGTTCATCTGCGATTGCGCGAAGACCGCCAGGTGCTGCCGGCCGATCCGTTGATCGTCGAGCTCGAGACGTTGCTCGAGAGTCCCCAGACCTACGAGTCGCGCGGCATCCAGGCGCTGGACAACAAAGACTGGCCAGAGGCAGAGGCGTTGTTTCGCAAAGGACTCGAGCTTGCGCCCGACCACGCGGCGCTTCGTCACCGGCTCGGAACGGCGTTGTACATGAAGGGCGACGTTCGCGGCGCGGAGGATCAGTTCGAACACGTCGTGCGCACCTCGCCCGGATACCACCTGGCGCAATACAGTCTTGGCGTGCTGCTCCAGACGCAGGGCCGTCACGCGGAAGCCATCGAGCATTTGTCGGCCGCGCTGAAGACGAAAGCCAACTACACCGACGCGCGACTCCGGCTCGCCAACAGCCTGCGTCATGTCAGCCGGGCGGCTGACGCGGTTCTGCACTACGACCAGGTGCTGGTCGAAGCGCCGGACAACACGGAAGCGCGGTTCAATCGCGCAATCGCATTCGTTCAGCTCCACCGGTACCGCGACGCGCGCAATTCGCTGGCGGACGCGATGCAGACGCATCCGGATGAATCGTTGTTCGCGCACGGCCTCGCGCGCCTGCTCGCTTCCGCGCCCGACGACACGGTTCGCGATGGCGCCCGGGCGATCGCGCTCGTGCAGATGCTCCTCAAAAAGGACCAGCGAACGCTCGATCTCGGTGAAACGTTCGCGATGGCACTGGCGGAGTCAGGACGCTTCGACGAAGCGGCGTCGGTGCAGCGCGATCTGTTGAGAGGCGCCGAACAAAGTGCGTTGAAGGCCGTCGTGCCGCGCCTGGCGCACAATCTCGCGAAATACGAACATCGCGAACCTTGTCGTACGCCGTGGACAACGGACGAGCTGCCATGAACCTGGCGGTCTTACTCATCGTCAGTCTGCTCTTCGCGCAGCAACCGAAACAGGTGGTCGTGACCGGCGCCGTTCCCGACGCCGCCGGCGGGAGCCTGACCATCACGGGCGAGAACTTCGGCTTCGTGCCGTTCGTGACGTTGAATCTCGTGCCGCTGACGATCGATGCGGTCGGTGGCAACCGGATCGTCGCGGTGGCGCCGATCAAGTCGATGCCCGCCGGCACGTACGTTCTGACCGTCAGCTATGGACCCTCGCCCCAGGAGACCGGATCGTTTCAGCTCGTCCTCGGAGACGCGAACGATTCACGCAGTCAATCGTCGTCCGACGTTCCGGCGCCGTCGATTTCAGGCGCGAGCACCGATGCAGCCGCCAGAGTCGCCGACCGCGTTATCACGGTCGCCGACGTCGATCGCGAATGGCAGCGTCGCGATCCGGCGGGTTATCTGGGATTGATACGGCAGCTGTACGACAACCGCCGCCGCATCGTCGACGTCATGGTCGCCGACGAGTTGCTCGCACGCGAAGCGGCGTCACGCGGGTTGACGACCGAGGCGCTGCTCAAAGAGGAGATCCCGAAACGGACCATCACGATGCCGGAGTCCGCGGTAGTGTCGCTCTACCAGAGCCTCGGCGACCTCACGCGCGGGGCGACCCTGGAGCAGATGAAGCCGGCGCTCCGCGCGTGGCTCGAACGGATCTCGGAGCCCGAAGTTGCGAAGATGAACTATGTCGAAGAGCTGATGAAGGTGTCTGCGCGCGCCGAAGTGTTCCTCGCGCCACCGCGCGTTCAAGTCGATCGAACGCCGCAGGATGCCACGCTGGGATCGGACAGCGCGCCCGTCGTCCTCGTTGCGTTCGGCGATCTGGTCAGCGCATCGTACGCCCGGTTCGCGCAGGCATTCAGCAAGCTGACCGAGACGTTCGACGGTCGCGTCCGCCTGGTGTTCAAGAATCTGCCGCTCGTCGGTCCGGGTTCGATCGCCGCCGCCGAAGCGGCACAGTGCGCGAACGCCCGAGGCCGCTTCTGGCAGTATCACAACGCCGTCGTACTTCCGCCTGGCGCCGTTGATGCGGTGCGGCTGAAACAAGCGGCAGCGGACGCCGGTCTGGATCGCGCGGCATTCGACGCCTGCGTCGAACGACGACAGTATCAGTCCGTGATCAAGGACGCGATCGACGAGGCCGCCCGCTACGGGATCAAGAGCGTACCGAGCTTCCTCGTCAACGGCCGGTTGGCACCCGACCCGCCGCCGTTTCTTCCGCCGTTCGATTTCCTCAAACGCGTCGTCGAGGAAGAACTCTCGCGACAGACGCGGAAGCCGTAAGCGCGAGCGGCGTCGCTCGCGTCATCGCGCTCGGCGAAGTCCGGTCGATTCGTCGATCACCACCGGTTGATTGCCAGCTACGTCGGGGAATGTCTGCGCGGCCCCGGACGGCCATGTGATTTCGACCTTCGAGGCGCGCGTATCGCGGCCCAATCCAAACGTGAGCGTGAGATCGCTCTGCGACGCGTAGCTCGAGCCGCTGTGCACCATCTGCCACTGCGTGCCCGACGCGCTGGTCACGCGAACGATCGCTCCAAGCGCACTCTTGTTCGAGCGCCCACCGACGGCACGGACGCTCAGCCAGTTGTTTCGGTTTCCACCGTCGTTCCGAAAAAGATGCGCGGGTCCCGCAAGTGTCGCGACGGCGATGTCCAGGTCGCCGTCACCGTCGAAATCGGCATAGGCGGCTCCGCGCGCCATCATGGGCCGGTTGAATGCGGCGCCAAGCGACGGGGTGACGTTTTCGAACGCGCCGTTTCCACGGTTTCGCATCAGGAGCGGCGCCTGACTGAGGCGCGCTCGCGCATCCATCCCCTGCGACTCATCGGTGCCGCCGTTGGCCGCGAAGATGTCGAGGAGTCCATCCAGGTCGTAATCGAGAAAGAACACGCCCCACGTGACCGACAGCAGGCTCGCGCGGCCCACCGGCGATCGCGGCGCGACGTCGACGAACTGCTGGCCATCGGTGTTGTGATAGAGACCCAGCATCTCGTTCAGGAAGTTGCCGACGAGCAGATGCGGGCGGCCCGAGCGATCGTAGTCGGCCGCATCGGCTCCCATGTTGGCGCGAGCGGTCCCCTGCTCGCTCAGCGCGACGCCGGACCGCAATCCCTCATCGACAAAGCGACCGTGTCCATCATTGCGGTACAGCCGCGCGGGAACGCGGTCGCTGCCGACGAAGAGATCCGGCCACCCGTCCATGTTGTAGTCGAGGACGACGACGTCCATCGCCTTCGCCGTCTCGTTCAAGCCGGCCGCGGCGGTCACATCCTCGAACCGGCCCGCGCCACGATTGCGATACAGCTTCGGCGCGACCGGCTTGTACGCGTCCGGCCCGCAGTAGCCCTTCACTCCTTCCTGCGCACACGTGACTTCAACGTCAGGCGACCACTTCACGTAATGGCCGACGAATAAATCGGCCAGGCCGTCGCGGTCGTAATCGACCCACGCCGCGCTGACCGCGAAGTCCCGATTGCGAATGCCCGCGCGATCGGTGACATCGAGGAACCGGCCGCGACCTTCGTTGTGAAACAACCGTCCGCCTTCGACAGTCGTCACGAACACGTCCTCGCGGCCGTCGTTGTCGTAGTCGGCGACCGACGCGCCGAGCGCGTACCCCTCGACCGCGTCGAGGCCGCTGCCGGTTGCGATGTCGATGAACGTGTTGTCGTGGTTGTTGCGATACAACGCGCATCGCGATCGTCGAGGCGTGCGCCAGCCCGTGCCGTTGACGAAGAGCAGATCGGGCCAGCCGTCCCCATCCGCATCCAGCACGGCGACGCCGCCGCCAAAGAGTTCCGGATAGAACTTGTCGCCCGCCGCGCCGTTGCGATGAACGAACGGGATGCCGGCACGCTCGGCGATGTCTTCGAATGTCATCGACGGCGGAGGTTGAATCGCGAGGACGATTGCGCCGAAAGCGGCGGTGTTCTTGAGGTCGAAGCGGATCATTTACATTGACAAGGCGGTCTGCGGTCCCATACTACGCGCAATCAGCAGAGGGGGCTCGATGCGTTCTCGCTGGAAAGTGATCCGTCTTGCCATCGCGGCGGTGCTCTGCGCGTCCACCACGTGGGCGCAACAGGCGGCGGGGATTTCGGGTGTGGTGCGCGACTCGTCGAACGCCGTGTTGCCGGGCGTCACGGTCGAAGCCGCGAGCCCCGCGTTGATCGAGAAGACGCGCCTGGTCACCACGGACGGCGAGGGGCGCTACAGCATCGTCGATCTCCGTCCGGGCACGTATACCGTGACGTTCTCCCTGCCCGGATTCTCGAATGTTGTCCGCCACGGCGTCGAGTTGCAAAGCGGGTTCACCGCGTCAATCAACGCCACGATGAGCGTCGGCTCGGTCGAAGAAAGCGTCACCGTGACCGCGGCGTCACCGGTCGTCGACGTGCAGAGCTCGCGACAGCAGCAGTTGGTGAAGTCGACCGAGCTCGAGGCACTGCCCGCCGGCAACATCGGATTGCAAACGCTCGCGTACGTGACGCCCGGCTTTGCCACAACGCAGGCGGACGTCGGCGGGACGCGCGACACGTGGTCGGCGCAGGGCGCGTACACGTTCTTCCACGGAAAGACAGGAACGCGCGCCTCCTACGACGGCTTCCGGAATCAGTACTTCATCGGCGCCGCCTCCGGCGTCGGATACATCACCGATCAAGGCAACATTCAGGAGATGCAGCTCGAGACGACCGGCATGGGCGCCGAGTCCGGATCGGGCAGCACCTCGCTGAACGCGATTCCCAAGAGCGGCAGCAACGTGTTCCGCGGCACCATCGACGGGTTCATTTCGACGAGCGGCATGCAGGGTTCGAACATCGACGACGCGCTGCGGGCGTACGGCATCAATTCGAGCGCGCAGGTCCAGCACATCTATCGCGCGGGCGCACAACTCGGCGGTCCGTTCAAGAAGGACAAGGTGTGGTTCTTCGCTGCGATTGGACGCTGGGGCTCGACGGTCAACGAGCCGGGCGCGTACTTCAACGCCGCGCAGGGTCAGTCGGGAATTCCGAGCGTGCCGACGATCACATTTGTTCCCGACGCGAGCCGGCCTGCCGCCAGCTATGACTGGTACCGAAACCACTCGCTGCGGACCACCTACCAGGCAACGGCAAGCCAGCGGGTGAACTTCTACTTCGACATTCAGAAGTCCTGCCGTTGCACGACGGGGCCGTTCACCGGTGCGAACGCGATCGAGTCGGAGCGCGGCTGGGACTGGTGGCCGTCAGGCGTCGTCCAGGGCACGTGGACGAAGCCGGTGACCAGCCGGCTGTTGCTCGAAGCCGGCGCGTCGTGGCAGGTCGCAAACTGGGTGAACTTCGCCGAGCCAGGCGTGCGGCGCGACGATCGATCGATTCTCGAGTTGACCGGCACGCCCACGATTCCGGCGAACTTCCGCTACGGCGCGACGTCGCTTCTGACGGCACCTATCGCACGCACCGGCCGGAGTGCCGAACGCTTCACCGCTTCGTACGTGACCGGCACGCACAATTTCAAACTCGGCGTCACCGACGAGCAGGCGTTCAACGACGAATCGCGGAGCCGGAACAACACGCCCGGCCCGGACTGCACAACGCCGGCCTGCGACGCGCTGAGTTACGACTTCTCCGGCGGAAGGCCGTCACGTATTCAGTACTACGCCCAACCCTACTTCCAGCAGGAGCGCCAGACGGTCGAGTTGGGCCTGTTCGCGCAGGACGCGTGGACGATCCGACGCGTCACGCTCAATCTGGGTCTGCGATTCGACTACATCAACATGGGCTTTCCGGCTGCGGATCTGCCGGCCGGACCTTTCACGCCGGCGCGTCACGTGGACGCACTGAGCGGCGTCCCGGACTGGAAAGACATCAATCCGCGCGTCGGCATCTCGTGGGATGTACACGGAAACGGCAGAACCGCGGTCAAAGCCTCGGCGGGGCGCTACAACCAGCTGAGTCGCAGCGATATGACGCGCCGTTTCCATCCGTTCAGCTCGTCGATCTCGTCAGCATTCCGCAGTTGGACTGATCGGAACAATGATTTCGTCCCGGACTGCGACCTGTCGAATTTCGCGCTGAACGGCGAATGCGGGTCGATCTCGAATGTCAATTTCGGCAAGTTCCTCCCGCAGGCGACGCAGTTCGACGACTCCGTCATCAAACACAACCGCGATTTCCTCTGGGACATCAACCTCGAGGTGGATCACGAGTTGCTTCACGGCCTGTCGGTGAGCGCCGCCTACAATCACAACTGGGATGGCAACTTCATCGTCACCGAGACGCTGTACAACGGCGCGCTGCTCGGTCCCGACGCCTACGACGAGTTCTGCATCACGGTGCCGAACGATCCGCGGATACCGAACGGCGGCCAGAAACAGTGCGGCTACTACGACGTCAAGCCGCAGTTCTTCGGTCAGGGCACGCTGCGCGTGACGAATGCCAACGAGTTCGGAAAGGAAAAGCGGTACTGGGACGGACTGACGTTCGCCGCCAACGGCCGGTTGCCGCACGGCATCCAGCTTGGCGGCGGCGTCGATTTCGGCCGGCAGGTCGACGATCACTGCTTCACCGTCAACGTCCCGAATCAACCGAACGACATCAACAACTCGCCGCTCAACGGCGGCGCCAGCGTCACGGCGATCAATCCGTTCTGTCGGATCGTGACGTCGTGGGGCGACACGCTTGATACGCGCTTCCGCGGGAGCTTTCCGTTCAAGGCGGGTCTGAGCGCCAGCTTCATTTACCGCAATACTGCCGGCGCCGTCGACAACGGACTGCTGACCGTCTCGTCTTCGCAGGTCACGTTCGTCAACCCGGCGCGGACCGCGCTCAACGCCGCGACGACCGTGATGCTCTTTACGCCGAATGCGGTGTACGGTCCTCGCTTCAACCAGCTCGATCTCGCGGTGAACAAGACGTGGCAGCTCGGTTGGGCGCGGTTGCGGACGGCAGTCGACCTCTACAATGCGTTGAATTCGAACTCGGTCCAGGGCGTCAACACGGCGTATAACTTGACTGCGAACACGTGGCTCAAACCGACGCAGTTTCTCGATCCGCGCCTGGCGCGCGTGACCGCCAGCATCGACTTCTGAGAGGTGATCGAATGAAGCGGTTCGTCCTGTTCGTCGCAGTCGCGATGCTGGCCGGGCCGGCGCCGACGTGGGCTCAGGGAACGCTCGTCGAATCGGCGATGCGCGCGGCGCAAGATCTCGCACGGACGTCGCCGTCGCCGAAGGCCGCGCGCGCCGCGCAGGCGCAGCAGCAGGCGCAGGGACTCGAGGCGAGCGGCATGTCGAAACGCAAGAAAATGATGATAGTGATCGGCGCGGCGGCGGCATTCGGCGTCGTCGCCTACTCGATCGATCGGAACGTCGTGAACAGTACGCCGTCAACGCTGGGCACCCGCAAGGATTGATTCTTTATGCGAGCTCAAAGGAACAGCCGGCGGATCGGAGTCGTCGTCGCGGGAGCACTCGTCGCGATAGTTGCCGCGGTTGGATCGCGAGCCGCACTGACGGCCGCCGCCGCGGCGGGGCCGGGCGATGTCACCTTCACGAAGGACATAGCCCCGATCCTGCAGCGCAGCTGTCAGGGCTGCCACCGGCCGGATGGAGTCGCGCCGATGTCGCTCGTCACGTACGGGGATGTGCGCCCGTGGGCCCGCGCGATCAAACAGCGCACCGGCATCGGGCCGCATGCCGGCGTCATGCCGCCGTGGTACATCGAGAAGAACATCGGCATCCAGCACTACAAGGACGATCCGTCGCTGAGCGATCTCGAAATCGCGAAGATTGCGAATTGGGCGGACAGCGGCGCGCCGCAGGGCGACCCCGCGGACATGCCGCCGGCGAAGAAATTTCTCGACCTCGACACCTGGAACATCGGCGCACCCGATCTCATCGTCAAGACGAAGGAGATCGTCGTCAAAGCGGGCGCGCCGGATTGGTGGGGCGAGATCGAAAGCGTGCCAGTCGGACTCGACGAGGACCGGTACGTCCTCGCGCTGCAGATTCGAGAAGTCAATGACGTGCCGAAGGATGGCACGGGTCGAGCCACCGTTGGTGGACGGTATGTGTTCCATCACATGATCTGGAGCACGCGGGAGCAGGGCCCGGACGGGCAAGTCGACACGAGCCCGGAGATTGGGATCGATCAGAGCAACAGCACCTCGTGGCCGGTGCACGAAGTGGGACGCAACGCCGATTTCTTCGATCCGAAGGGCGGGCGATTGCTCAGAGCCAAATCGTGGGTCGTTTCAAATTCCGTCCACATACACTCGAACGGCCGCGACACGATGGCGCATCTCGAGATCGGCTTCAAGCTGGCGCCGAAGGGGTACAAGCCTGACTACAAGCGATCGCTGACACGCGGACTCGGCAACGGCGTCGATATCGACATCCGCTCGATGGAAGCCAACCAGCAGCTGCATGCGTACACGGTGCTGCAGGAGAACACGAAGATCACGACCTTCGAGCCGCACCTACACGCTCCCGGGATGCGGATGTGTCTGGAAGCGATCTGGGGCTACACCATCCAAACACTCAGCTGCGCCGGCTACGATCACAACTGGGTGCGCGGCTACGCGTACGAAGACGATTACGCGCCGCTGCTGCCGAAGGGCACCATCCTGCACATCATCGGCTTCATGGACAACTCGCCGTCGAACAGGAACATTCCCGATCCTCGGAACTGGCAGGGATCAGGCAATCGATCGATCGCGAACATGTTCATCGACCTCGGGATGGGCGTGTCGATGACCGACGAGCAGTTCCAGGAAGAAATGGCCAGACGCCGCGAAAAGCTGAAGCTGACGAGGAACGACGTCCAGATCGGTTGTCCGCTGTGCCTGGTGATTCCGAAATCGCCGGCGGCGACAAGTACGACGCGTCCGCCAGGGCGACAGAACTAACTTGCGAAAACTGCCTCTCGTTGCGGTGGCGATCGGCCTGATTGTTTTCGTCTCGCATGAGAGGACGACCGCGCAATCGCTGACCTATTCCAGCGGTCAAACCGTGTCGCCAGGGTACGAAGGGTGGGAAGAAAATTCGGACGGGTCGTTCAGCTTCCTGTTCGGCTACATGAACCGGAACTGGCAGGAGGAGCTCGACGTTCCGGTCGGTCCGGACAACAATATCGAGCCGAACGGACCGGATTACGGTCAGCCGACGCACTTCCTGCCGCGACGCAACCGCTTCGTCTTCAAGGTCCGCGTGCCGAAGGACTGGGGCGACAAGGAATTGATCTGGACGCTCACGACGCGAGGCAAGACCGACAAGGCGTACGCGACGCTACGGCTCGATTCCAAGGTCGACGACATCGTGAAGGCGTCGGAAACGGGGGCGCTCGGAGCGGGAACGAGCAGTCCCGAGGTTCGCGCGAACCGGCCGCCGACGATCAAGCTCGATGGCGACCGGCAGCGCACCGTGAAAGTCGGTCAGCCGCTGTCGCTCGTTGCCTGGGTCACCGACGATGGGGTGCCGAAGCGCCGTGGGCAGGGCGGCGTCGTCGGATCGAACACGCGCACGCGCGGCTCGGAGGAATTCGCGGCGTTGTTCGGCACTCGCAATCCGGCGATGATTCCTCCCTCGCGCGCGACGGTCGGAAAGGTCGTCGGCCTGCATCTGTCATGGTTCGTGTATCGCGGGAACGGCATGGTGAAGTTCGATCCGCCGCAGATCGAGCCGTGGGAAGACACGCGGACGGGCGCGAACTCGCCGTGGGCGCCGTTGTGGACGCCGCCCGATTTGCCGGCTGACGGAAAATGGACCGCTACCGCGATTTTCGACGAGCCGGGAACCTACGTCCTGTGCGCACGCGCCGACGATGGGGCGTTGGTGAGCGACGAGCAGGTCACCGTCACGGTCACGCGCTGATCACGCACGTCGCTGCAGCAATCAACTCCAAAGGGCGCACCTCCACGCAAAGCCGCCTATTTCGCGAGGGGAGTCGGTCGGACCTGAAACTTCACAACTTTTGGCCTGGTACCCTTGCCGCCTTCCTGGTGCCAGGGCGTGTACATCGAATAGCTCGACCAGAACCCGCGGCCTTTCCAGCCCGCATTCGAATCATCAATCCGTCCCGATGCCGCGCGAGCGGCGAATCCCAGCGGATAGGGAACGCGCAATGTCAACGTCGTCATCTGACCGCCTTGCGGCATCACAACGAAGAACGAGTCTGCGTTGACGTCGCCGGACAGCACCACGTCCTTTCCGAGGCCGAGCGTGTTGTCCCGATCGATCTCGGTCATGTACAGCATGTCCGTGCTGGAATAATCGGGGCCTCCCTGGAACGTGGGCCCGGGTTTCGTATAGACAGTCCATCCTTCAGGGCAGTGCTGCCCGGTGGCGCTCGGTCCATTCAGCACCTTGCACTTGCGGCGATCGAAACTCAGCATCTGATGAGCGCCGCGCCAGTTCTGCCAGACGAGGCCGTTGCTGTCGATGGCCACGCCTCCCGAACCGGGTAACGGCATTTTGTCAGGAGGCGGCACGTAGACCTCCGCCTTACACGTTTGCGGCGGGTTGGCCCCGAGCGCGATCCGCACGAGCTTCGTGTCTCTGACGCCGATGCCCGAGCACCACAGGCTCCCATCGATCGGGTTGATGGCATCCCCGTAGCATCCGAACTCGATCCGGTGATCCTTCTTGGGATCGATCGGTTGATTGGGCTCGGTCCACTCCGTGATCGTGCCGTCGCCGTTGGTGTCGAGCACGGCCGGACACCATCCCTGCGACGCTCGCGCGTCGTGAGTTTTGTCGAACACAACCGTGTCGATCCAGCCGATCGCGTTGTTCTGGCCGAAGACGATCGAGCCCTTGTCGTCGAAGTGGTTATGGTCCGCAGCAAAACAGGAGTCGATCGTCGTGAACTGCCCCGTCTTCGGGTCGTACACCTCGATCTGCCTGGCACTCGGACCGGGAAGCGGGAAGTACTTGGCGAATTTGTTCATCGCCCCGTCTTTGCAGAACGCGGGCTGTTGTTGTGGGGGTCGAATCCGTGCCGTCACCCACACGCGCCCGTGGCTGTCCATCGTCACGCTCCGGGGGTCGGCTGACCGTTGCCAAATCTTCTCGTCGCCCCAGAACGGCGACGCCGGCGTGTTCGTGTCGATCGGGGGTGCGCTCGATGGAACCTTGATCTGAGTCGCTGCGTTCTCGCGCGGATCGAGCACCGCAATGATGTCTGAACTTTGGATCGATCCGTAGACCCTCCCGTTCGCGTTCATCGCGGGCGTGCGCTCGTCGGTGGCGGCCACATCGGTCCGTCGACTGGTCGGAAGGGCCCAGTCCCACATCGAGATCACGAGGTTGCGCTCGAGACCCGCCGGACGCGGCGGGGCGTTGGGATAGGCGCCGGCGGCGATACGGTCGGTCCAATCGGCGTACGCCTTGCGCTGCGCCCCCATGCGCTTGAAGTTGGCGCTCATGCCCGGCCCGTTGGGTCCCACAGTCACATGGTGATCCCAGGCGTCAAGGCTGGATGCGTACGAGCCAAGATTCTTGGAAATTTCGCGGGTCACGCGGTCCCCGACTTGATGGCATGAGTAGCACGCCTTGGTTTCCAGAAGCACGTCCTTGTCGGACAGATCGCCTTTCGGAATCTCCATGAGGCTCAGCCAATAATTTGCCGGATAGACTTCGGCGGCGGCGCGCCCCTCCGGCGCAACGACAGCTTTGAGATCGAGATGCTGTCCCGGCTTCGCACCGACCCGTGCCGAGTCGACGAGCCCATACCCACGGACGAAGACCTGGTAGTTCGCTCGTGGGAGATCCGGCAGGACGTAGCGTCCCTGATCGTCGGTGACCACTATCCTCGCGAACTTCGTCGGCAGTTCAGAAGTTTCGGCGATCACCCACACGCCGGCCTCGGGACCTTTCGAGCTCGTGACGACGCCACCGATGTCATCGGGGTCGATCGCGACCGTGGCGGCGCTCCTCTGCTGCGCGTTGACCCAGGGTAACGAGGCCATCAGCACGCTCCCCACCGCCAACCAACGTACTCTCGGATTCATACGCAAGTTCATGTGCTCCCCCAATTCCATCAATCCAACGCGCCAGGCTGTGACGCTCACCTGAAGGATGCGCCTCGGCGGCGATTGCCGTTCAGCGTTGAGGAGTGCCTTGCAGGACTAGATCCACGCGAACCCTCCGATCCAGGGCCAGCGAAATGCGTCTGACGGCGGTTTGAAACCCGCTCAATTCACCCGTGACTTCGTACTCGCCGACGGCGAGGAAGGGAATCAGGAAGTTGCCGTCGCCCTCAGTGACGACGGTCCGTACGGCGTTCGTGGCAAGGTGCTTCACGGTGATCGACGCACCCGGCAGCACGCCGCCGCTCGCGTCGCGAACGACGCCGAGCAGCGTGCTCGTGGTCTGCGCCGTTGACGCTGCCGGCGTGAGCACGACCAGCAGCGCGTAGATGAACCGGCGAGCGCTCGATCGCATGGAGTCGTCTCCCTATGAGAGGTCGCCGCGCGACTTGTGATGATGTGGAAGAGGAGCCGACCGTACGCCAACGCCAGACGCAAGTCAATCGATAAACCCAACCGGTTGCGGTGATTGTTTCGATGCGCTTCATCGCGTGGTAGAGAATCACGCCCGGATAGAGACCGGCCTCGAAAGCGCCCAGCATGAAACGCAAAACGTAGGACTGCATCGCGGTCTTCACGAACATTGTCGCGGCGCTCGTCACGCCCCAGAGCAGCGCGATGCGCGCGAGCGTCTTTCGGGCGCCGATCCGCTGCAGCCAGAGGTCGCTCGGAATCTCGAACAGGAGGTACCCGAAGTAGAAGATGCCGGCGCCGAAGCCGAACACCGCGTCGCTGAAGGCGCGGTCCGCCAGCATCTGCAGTCTGGCGAAGCCGATGTTCGCGCGGTCCAGCCACGCGATCACGAACAGCAGGATCAGAACGGGCATGATCCGCCTCGCGATTCTGGCGTAGACGGCCTCGACGCCGCCGGCGGCGCCGCTGCCTGTCGCCGTTTCAGCGGGCACGGGCATTGACGGTTTGCGCGCTCTGGAAATTCGACAGCTGCGTCCGGACCGCCTCGATGGTCGCATGGTTGCTCGAAATCACCGGCAACCGGAAGCGGGCCTCGAGCCGGGCAATCGCATCGATCGCCTGCCAGTTGGTGCACGAGAGAAAAATGCAGTCGACGTCGGCATCGTCGATTCTCGTTTCGACGAAGTCGACGATTTCGTCCGGGCTGACCCGGCCGATGTCGCGATTGGCGAGAATGCCCATACCCGCGGTCTTCCTCAATTCGTAGCCCGCCTCGACGACGCATTGCGCCACGCTCAGTGTGAGGTCTTCCTTGTACGGTGTGAACACGGCCACTGATCGCGGTCGAATCGCCTTCAGTTGCTGCACGACCGATCCGACGACGGTCAACGAGTGGACGCCGGAAAGCTGTTCGATCCGGCGCGCAATCGCCGCGTCGCTCTCCAATCCGCCGAGGGATCCCGCCGACGTGCAGCCGAAGACGATGACGTGGGGCTCGGTTGTCTTGATCAGACGGACGGCTTTCGGCAGTTCCTCGTCGATCATGACCTGCTCTGCGTCGCGCGTCACCTCTTCGAGATAGATTCGAGACGTGCTGGTGACACAGCATGCGCCGAGCTCTCGATGGAAGTCGGGCTCCATCACCGTGTTCGACGAAGGAACGATCAGGCCGACCTTGAAGTAGTTCGATGCCATGCGGGCGATTATCCGCGCTCACCCGCGTTGTGACAAGCTTGGCGCGCCGGGGAACGCGACATGCGCACGATGACTTTCGACGTGGACGGCGCCGCTCGGCGCTTCGACGTCCGACAACTCGTGATCGCCGGTTGGACCGGGCGCAGTCGGGAAGCGGTGGAGCATCACCTCGCCGAACTTGCCGCGATCGGCGTGCGACCGCCTCGGACGATCCCCTGTTTCTACCGTCTCGCGACCTCCCTGCTGACGAGCGCGTCGGACGTCGAAGTCGTTGGCGACGAATCGACCGGAGAGGTCGAGTTCGTTTTGCTTTCAGCCGCAGACGGCATGTATGTCGGCATCGGATCCGATCACACTGACCGCAAGGTGGAACCGTACGGGGTGACGGTGTCGAAACAGATCTGCCCCAAGCCGATCGGTCGGCCATTGTGGAAACTGGCCGACGTCGAGCCGCACTGGGATCGGCTCATACTTCGGTCTCATGTGACGCGAGGCCGTCAGAAGACGGTCTACCAGGAAGGATCGGTGAACAACATACTGATGCCGACGGACCTCGTCGCGAAATTCCCCGATTCGCAAGGAACGCTCGCGCCAGGGACCGTGATGTTTTGCGGGACGCTGCCGGTGCAGGGCGCGATCAGTTGGGGCGACAGATTCGAAATCGAAATGATCGATCCCGTCAGACACCGCACCCTGCAACACGAGTACAGCAGCCACACCCTGCCGATGGTCGACTGAGACCTGCGCCCGATCGCCTCAACAGCGGTCGCGTTGTTCGATGCCACGATACGGCCGCTGCTCGACAACATTCGTCGCGCGACGAACGCGAAAGCTGAGCGCGTACTGCGATGGAGGCCGCGGTCACGGGAGGACGCGATAGTCGCCACCGCGGAGAGTCTCATCAAGTTCGGGATCGTGAGAACGGTCGCTCGGTAAGTCCAAGTCGATCCACGAGCGCAGGGGGATTGGCGATAGAAAGTGGCGGGCCATCTGGGACGAGTTTCGCAACTGGCTCGTCGCCACCGCGTGAGCGGTTCTGATGCAAGGACAGGGATCGCACCCGATACCATGGTCCAGAGGTGCTATCTCACACATTGACTGTCTGGATGCTTGCGTATTCTTGCGACGCTTCGTGAACTCTTTGCGGCTGGTTTAGAGGTGGGTTTTTCGAGTTTCTTCGGCGTACGGCGTGGCCGAGCAGACGCGCGAGAGATCGGCATCCGCATCGCCTCGGCGCCGACCGGCGTCGTGTCGTGTCCGAAGTGTTGCGGCGCGGCGCCCCTGATCGCGGGCCTCGGATGCGCTGCCGGCCTGGCCGCGGCCATTGCGGCGACGCGCGCGATTCAGAGCCTGCTGTTCGGAATCCCGTCGTCCGACCCGGTGACGTTCGCGACGGCGCTCGCCGCCATCCATGTCATCGTGCTGCTTGCGAGCTACGCGCCGGGCGCGGCGGGCGGCCGCCGCCGATCCGGCGGTGATTTTAAGGACGGAGAAGGACGGGCGTGCAGAAACTATTCCTGGATGACCGTCACCGTGGCGTCGTTGCTGTTCGAGACATAGACGCGGTTATTCACAGGGTTGACCGTCACGAAGCTTGAATACAGAGGAACCAGTCGCAGCGATACTTCGTTCGTGTTCCCATCAATCACGACGAGATTGGTGGACATGGAGTCGGTCAGGTAGATTTTGTTCGTCACCTCGTTGATCGCGACGGAGCCGAGCGCCGCGAAGCCCCATTGCCCGTACGGAATCGCCACGTGAGCGGTCTCGCCCGTGGCTCCGTCGATGACCGTGACGTCGCCGTTCGACTGCCCTCCAGCCACGTAAATCTTGTTCGTCGCCGTGTTGATGGCAAGGGACACCGGCTGAAGGCCGGTAGGAATCTTGACCGTTTCATGCGTGGCTCCGTCGATCACGGTCACGTTGCCGGGCGCATAATAGAAGCCCGATCCCTGGACCGCGACGTACACTTTGTTCGTCAACGGGTTCACCGCCACTGAATACGGTGCTTCGCCGACAGGTATCGTCGCGATCGCCTGATTCGTGAATCCGTTAATCACCGTGACGTCGTTGCTCCAATCGTTCGCGACATAGACGCGGTTCGTCACCGGATTGACAGCGATGCCAATCGGGCGGTTGCCGACGGGGATATTCACCGTGCTGATGGTATCGCCGTCGATGACGGTCACGGTGTCGTTGCAGCAGTTCGCGACATAAGTGCGATTCGTATTCGGATTGATCGCCATTCGCAACGGTCCCGCGCCTACCGAGACGACCTTTCGTTTCTTTCCCTCTCCGTAACCGTAGAACACCGTCACGGTGTTGCTGTTCGAGTTGGAGATATATGCGTAGCCGGTCACGGGATTGGCCACCACGAAAGCCGGGTTCAAGCCTGCAGGAACGGTTGATACGGCGTTGGTCACGCTGTCGACGACGCTTGCGTCCGCCTCCCCGTTGACCACAATCAGCTCATTCGTCTGGGGAATGATGGCTGATGCACCTGGGTTGGCGCCGACGGGCACCGTGAAACTGGTGAAGGCCGAAGCGACCGTTCCAAACGTCCACGCCAGGCCCGCGATTGCCAGCGATACCATCAGCGTTCGTCGTGTGATGTGCATTTCGGTGCGATGGGCAAGAAGTGCACCATGCGCCGCGGCGGCGGTCGTGGACTATTTCGCGCCTCGATGCGGTGACGCGATTCAGTGGCGGTGACGAAAGCTGCTGAGCCCTCACGAAAATGTAAACGATGTTACAGCGGGCTCGAGAATTCCAACGCCTCGTTTGCGATCGCGGCGCTGATCAGCGAGTTGAACAGCGTTATCGACTTTGCCACCGCGACGGTCCATATCTCGGGCGACGTGTTGCTCGGCGCCGTGCGCATCGTCGAGCACGAGGAGGTCGCACTCCTTGATGACCGGTTTGACGTTGAACAGGCGCAAGCTCGTCGACGCGATCAAGCGCGATCAAGAACGGCGTGTCCGCGATCGCCATCAAGGAGTAATTACTGGCGCTCCACCCCTCCTTCATCGCAGCGTTTCGGACTTGTATCGCGAGAAGGTAGCAGGCTTGTGCCAGGCGTGCCCTCGGACTTCACACACCGCTTCATCGCGCGACCAGGTCCGAAGCGCACCTGACTTGGTCAGAGCCGACGCTCCAACATTCATTCTGCGGGAGGATGGCGCAGCTCAAGCCTTCCCTCCGTTTGCATCCCAGCGCGCTGGAAGACGCGCGCCGTGGACCCCCCGTGGTCGGCGCTTCGCGGGCTTGACCTGCGCATCCGCTCCCGCTGCTCGCAGTTATCGGAGCGTCGCTGACGTGTGACCGTCACAACATGGCGACCATCACGTAAGAGCCCAAGCAGCTCGATCGAGGCACGGTCAACGCCGTCAGTCCGCTGTGCGGGCGGAGCGCCTTGACGGGACCGAGGAGAGCCGAAAAATCGACGTCGTGATGGTCTGGATTTACGAGACGAATTCAGCGCGCACGCTATTCGCCGCATGTGGTTTCCATTTTCGTGCGTACGTGTTGCGCCGTTTGGTCGACCAAGCGGACGAACGCGTCCAGCATACTCGCCGCGAAGCGTGGTGCGGGCCGAGTGAACGAAGCCAGTGCGGCTGGCGTGATATGCGGCGGTTACACAGCCCGGTCAGGGATGGTATAGTTTGTCGTGGTCTTTTCGATCGAGATCGACCGCGACGATGACGGCCGCTGGATCGCGGAAGTGCCCGCGCTATCTGGCGTGATGTGCTACGGGGCCGACCGTGACGAAGCGGTGGCCCGCGTGCAGGCGCTGGCCTTGCGCGTGATCGCCGAGCGCCTCGAACACCGAGAGGTTCCCGCCGAATTCGTGAACGTCACGTTTCAAGCGGCTTGAGCAGCTGGCCCTCGACGAAGGCTCGACGGGTACTTGCGGCTCTTTTCAAAATCGGCTGGCAACTAAAGCGCCAGTCCGGGTCGCACCGCACGCTCACTCGCGCGAATTGGGATGATGTCGTGTTCTTGTTTCACGACGATGAGGAGATCGGTCCAAAGATGCTCGCCAGAATCGCGAAGAGAACCGGCCTCACTCCAGAAGATCTCTAACACTACATTGTCAGATTCGCAGCGGCGGATTCCGCTGAAAACTGATGGCGAGCTTTAACCAACCCGGGCGCGCGGTCCATAACAACGCGGCCATGACCTCGCGTATGAGATCCCGAATCTCGGGAAA
>Ga0209474_10000721_pt1 | contig 34855 bp, 34 predicted proteins | sample GraSoiAngelo_145_FD_185902 | JGI IMG/M metagenome (GOLD analysis project Ga0209474, IMG submission 185902) | Grasslands soil microbial communities from the Angelo Coastal Reserve, California, USA - 14_1009_05_20cm (SPAdes) (version 2) | ecosystem: Environmental > Terrestrial > Soil > Grasslands...
ACTGCGCGTTCAGCAACTCATCGAGCGCATCGAAGCTGCGCGGGTCTCCCGGTTCTCCGTTGATCCGCGCTAATGCCTTTTCAATTGCGTGCTGTACTTGCGGCGCTTCAGCGCAGCGGCGCTCGAGACGTCGCTTGATGATTTCCTTTTCCCGGATGCGTTCCGCGATGCGCTTCGGATCGGTTTCGGTGCGTTTTGGCAAATATTCGAGCGCGGTCAGAATGCTTTGCACCTCGGCGTAAAAGTCTTCGTCCTTATGTTCCGCCAAGTTTTGTAAGGCGATCTCCAGAACGTAACGATAAGTCCCCGGCGCGATCGGCAGTCTGCGATCGCCATAGCGAAGATAAAATGTGCCCTCCTCGAAGTGGACTTGCAGCTCACCGCGCTCGAGAACGCGCCCATATTGGTCGCTCAAGATAGGCAACAGAACTTTGTCGCGCAGGTCCGACTTCAGCGGATGCCAGTCGATATCGAAATAAGGAGCGTATCTCGAACTGGGCCCATTTTCGAGCACATCCATCCACCACTGATTGAGCGGCTCCGCGATGCCGACGTGATTCGGCACGAAATCGAGCACCTGGCCCATCGAGTGCGCGTGCAGTTCCGCAATCCAAGAGTCGTACTCCTCGCGGGAACCGATCGCCACATTGAGTCTGTTGTGATCGGTAATGTCGTAACCGTGCAGACTGTCCGGTCGCGCCTGAAAATAGGGCGAGGCATAAGCATCGCTCACACCCAGCGCGTCCAGATACGGCACGATCTCGCGCGCCTGGGCAAAAGTGAACCAACGATTGAACTGCAACCGGTAGGTCGAGCTAGGGATGCGCGGATGTTCGATAGTCACGCAAGGAAAAATCTTAGATGGAATTTACAGAATAAACAGGATGAGCAGCGGCCAATACAGCGCAGATCGGTGTTGAGATTCAAGTCCGCTCCAGTCTGTTAATTCTGTCGCATCTGCCGTGTTACATCTTTTCCGGGACTTTGATTCCAAGAAGATTCAGCCCGCGCTGCAAAACGCGCCCACTAAGATCGCACAGCGCCAGACGCGAGCTGCGAACTGGTTCGTCTGATTTCAAGACCGGACAGGCTTCGTAAAACGTGTGAAAACTGTTCGCGAGGTCGAACAAATAATTTGCCAGAATGTTCGGGCGAAAATCATTCAGCACCTGCGGGACAATTTCTGCAAATTGGCAGATGCGTTTGGCGAGATTGATTTCGCTAGGATCGCGAAGGATCAACTTCGCGATCTTTGGCGCAGGCTCGCCGGCTTTCCGAAAAATCGAGCGGATTCGCACATACGCGTTCTGCAAATACGGCGCAGTATTCCCCTGCAGTGAAAGCATTCGATCCCAGGAAAACACGTAATCGGTCATCCGATACTGCGACAGATCGGCGTATTTAACCGCGCCAATGCCGATCTTTTGCGCGATGTCGATCTTGTCTGCCTCGCTTAAATCGGGATTTTTCTCCTCAATAATCTTGCGAGCGCGTTTGCACGCTTCATCGAGAAGTTCGCGCAACGGCACGTTTTCCCCCGAGCGCGTTTTCATCAGCTTGCGATCTTCGCCCAGAATGCTGCCATGTCTGATGTGACGAAAATCTGCTTTGTACCCTTCGCGTCGCGCGATTTCAAAAATCTGCCGGAAATGCAAAATTTGGGGCGCACCGGTCACGATCCACACCGTGTCGGCTTTTAAATCGTTGATGCGATAATCGACGGTAGCTATATCGGTTGTCGCATAATTGAAGCCGCCGTCGCGTTTGCGAATGATGCACGGCTTGTCCGCCAGCTGGGGAATGTCGCGAAAAAAAACGCAGACTGCGCCTTCGCTGATTTCCGCGATGCCGGATTTGAGTAAGCGGTCGACGACCGCGGGCAGACGATCGTTATAAAAACTTTCGCCGCACTGGATATCGAAACGAATGTCGAGCAATCTGTAAACTTGGTCGAAATCCTGCATCGAGAACGCGACACACTCGTTCCAGATGTCGATGTTTTCTTTGTCACCGGCTTGCAACTTGACGAGTTCCTGGCGGCACGCTTCGCGGACTTGAGGATCGCTGGTCGCTTTTTCATTCGTCTCCTTGTAGATGCGAACGATCTCCGCGAGTGGATCCCGCTGGAGTGATTGTCGATCCAATAAATTTTTCCAGCCGTAGATCACCATCCCGAACTGTGTCCCCCAATCGCCGATGTGATTGTCCCGAATAACTTCGTGACCGAGAAAGCTTGCGATGCGCGCGAGCGCGTCGCCGAGCACGGTGCTACGGATATGACCGACGTGCATCGGCTTGGCCACATTGGGCGATCCGAAGTCAATCACGATCCTCTTCGTCGATTTTGCATTTGCGACACCAAGGCGTTCGTCTGGCAAAAGGTCGCCTGCTTTTTTTGCGACCGCATCGCTCCGCAGCGTGAAATTGATGAAGCCGGCGCCCGCGACGGTGGGCGGTTCGCAAAGATCGCTAATATCAATACCGGCGAGAATCTTCTCGGCAAGAGCTCTCGGATTTTCGCTCCGCTGCTTGCCCAGCACGAGCGCGGCATTCGTCTGATAATCGCCGAAACGCGCGTCTGTTGCCGGCGTCAGTTCGCCTGCAGCCGGTAAGCCAGCGTTTGCCAGAGCATCCGAAAGTTTGTTTGCGAGAAGTGTTTGGAACGTCTCCATGGATTTCCGAAGCCACAGATTCACACATTTTCGTGGCATCGGCATCTTGCCGCTGAAGCTCACGGGCCTGAAGCCCTTGCCACTACACCCTTTGCGAGCGGTCGCGAAAGATCGTTAAGATTTCGTCCGCCGATTTCGCCTCGGCCAAACGCTCACGCGTGGCGCGATCATTCAAAAACTTGGCGATCGAAGCCAGCGTGCGCAGATGCGTCTGAAACTGATTCTTTGGCACGATAAACAGGACAACGAATTTCACCGGCGCATTATCCAGAGCGTCAAACTCAATTCCGTTTGTCGATCTTCCAAATGCCGCCACCACTTCTTCGATCCGGTCGGATGAGCAGTGCGGGATGGCGATCCCGAAGCCGATGCCAGTGCTCATGGTTTCCTCGCGCTGTTTGAGCGACGCCAGAATGCTCTCCCGGTCGGCGGTTTTGACTTTGTCCAATCCAACGAGCAAATCGATCAGCTCAACAATAGCCGGCCAACGCTCCGTCGCCTCCATCTCCGGGACGATTTGCTCGGCGGATAATAAATTGTCCAAGGACATGCAGAAATCCCCGTCGGGAGCGGAAGCTTAGCGGGGGCGGCTAGGTTGACAAGCGGGATTTCCGCCTTGTGCGGCCGGGATTACGAGCTGCGTATTTTGTAGTTCAATCTGCGCGAAAGCAGCCAGCGCACGCCGAACATATCGATGGTGGCACGAAGAGCGCGATTACCCAGGCCATACTTACTTTGGCCGAAGCGACGCGGACGATGATTCACGGGAATTTCCACAAGCCGGTATCCGGCGGCTTTGACAAGCGCAGGGATGAAACGGTGCATGCCTTTGAATGGGACCAACGCGCTCACACATTCCCACCGCATTGCCTTCAGCGTGCAGCCGGTGTCGCGGACGCCATCTTTTGTAAAACGGCTGCGAACGAAATTGGCGATCCGGCTGGTTAGCCGTTTCACCAGCGTGTCTTTGCGCTGAGCGCGATAACCACAAACGAGATCGGCGCCACGATCAATTTCCGCGAGAAGTCGCGGAATGTCGGCAGGGTCATTTTGCAAATCGCCGTCGATGAGAACAGCAGTCGCGCCGCGAGCCGCCTCAAGGCCGGCGTAGATGGCGGCGCTTTGTCCCGTATTTGTTCCGAAACGAATCACTCGGATGTTCGGCCCAGGTACGATTCGCTCGACTGTGCGATCGACCGATCCATCGTCGACAAAAATGATTTCGTGATCAGTTCCACCCAGCGTCGCATTCAATTCCGATTGCAAGATCGACATGTTCTCTTCCTCATTAAAAAGCGGAACGATCACGGAGACAGCCGGCGATCTTGTCGTCTCCGTCATAGTGGAAGCGTGTGATAATTTCGGCAAAGAAAAACCTGCCAGATACGCAGCAGCTTGCCGTAACGGCGCACTTCAATTGTGCCAACCGGTTCGGCCGATTGAAACCCGGCCCGGATATTGTGCGGCGCTTGCTCTTTTTCGCCTTCTCGAATAAAGAGCGCGCTGCGCCCAATGAATGGATTAATGCCGTTCTCCTCAGTGTAAACCTCGCCTTCAGGGCGGGGGGCGCCGGGCTTGATCTCGACGAATTCATCGTAGCGCGGCCAGAACGAAAACTGGTTTACCATGTCCTGCGATTCGGTGATGTAAACCGGCGGATGATTCGGACCCTCTGGCCGTTTGTCGCGCAGATAAAATGAAATTTCCGACGCGCGATCGCGTGCATCGGCGATGAGAAATAATTTCTCTCCCAATCTCGCTTCGAGATCGTTGCGCGTCTTTTCGACCGCGCGGGTCGCGCTTTTCCATCCGCGCATTCGGTCGCTCGGATCACTTCGCTGCAATTCGACACCCGCCGTGCGCAACAAATCTGTGTCCAGCGCGATCACGCTCATGATTAAGCCAACCAGTAACGCCGCGCCGGCTCCGAGTCGCAAGATCAAGCTCCTCTCGAGGCGTCCCCACCAGAAATAAATTGCCAGCAAGCCGAACCCCAGGAAGGCGAGTGCGTCCCAGTTCGGCGCGGCACTCTTGTTAATCGACAGGAGAAAGTAAAAAACGAACACCGGCAAACCAAACCACATCAGAAATAACACCTTGAATTGTTGATTCACACGTCGCCAGCTGGTGATCACGCCCCAGGCCAATGCGAGAAACAGGAAGGGCGAATAGGCCAAAAAATGCTCGCCGAGAAATGAAATTGCCTCGAGTGGATGGAGGCCGAAGCCCTGTTCAATACCCCCACGCGACCGGAGATGCGCCAGCGTAATCCAGGCGTGCTGCGTGTTCCAGACAATCGGCGGGATCGTGCAAAGAGCAAAGACGCCAAGCAATAAATACAAGCCAGGCCGGGCAAACTCCTGTCGGAGCCGGCGAGCCAGCACAAGCACGAGCATAATCGAAACAAGCTCAAGCGCGTTCGTGTATTTGGAGAGAAATCCAAGGCCAATCAGTAACCCAGTGAGCGGCCAGTGCCACGAAAAGCGCGGACTTCGCTCCAGTGCGAGCCAGAACGTGAACATCGCCGCCAGCCAGAAAAAGACCGATAAGGAATCAATTGTCATGAGGAAGGCGCCGATGTTGAAAATCGGTGTCACATTCAACGCAATGACTACCCATAATCCGGCGGTTGCGCCGAACAATCGGCGGGCAAAATAAAACATGAGCAGGCTCGTGCCTGCTGCCAGAACTGGACTAAAAAAGCGCACACCGAATTCGTTTGCGCCGAAAATTGCAGTGCTCGCGCGCATCGCAAAAGCGATGCCCGGTCCTTTGCTGAAATACGCTGGCGCCAGCCGCTCTGACCACATCCAATAATGGGCTTCGTCGAATTCAAGGTCGGTCGTCGCTAACATCGACAATCGAATCACCGTCAACGCGATGACAAAGAACCAGACCGAGCGCTTCGTGCTCATAAGGTCCGGCGCGAGCTTCCAGCTTCCGAATCTGGACCTGCGAAAGTGGAGAGTCGCCTCTCAGTCGGGATCAAACTCGGATGGCGGGCGTAAACGTCCGGCGCCCATCTTCGCGCGGCTGTTCTCCAAATTAATTCAAACAAACCGAACGAGAGCAAGGCTTCACCAGTCGCCAAAAACAGGGTCGCAATCACGTCGCTCGGCCAATGCGCGCCGAGGTAAATTCTCGAGTAACCAACGGCTGCGACGACGATCCAATAGACCGAGCCACGTCGCCGATAAAAAAGCGTCAGATATGCTGCGATGATCGTGTTGTCCGTGACATGTCCCGATGGAAACGAGGGCCCGGAGCGGTTTCGATCGGATTGATCGGAAAAGCGAATGGCTGGTTTCTTGAACAACGTCATGAATTTCGGCCGCGCCGTTTGCAATTCGACCATTCGTACGTCCTGCACTTGCTTGGGACGACGACGATCAATGGCCGATTTCAATGCGCTTGTAAACAACTCCCCGATCAGCAAAGACAAGAGCAAGCATACCATGAACGCCCGCGCTTTGAATCCGCCAAAAAAGAGCGCGCTAAGCACAATCGCGATGAGCAACGGGTTCCAAATCTCGCTATCGCTCAGCGCCGCCATGAACAAGTCGAGCGCCGGACTCGTCCATTGTCCGTTAATGAGATGAAAAATCGCCTGGTCCATTCCGGAAGTCTTAAGCTTTAGATTTAAGCTTTAAGTATTCTGCTTCGATCCGCCGTTTAAAATCTAACACTTAACCCTTAAAACTTGTCTTCGATGCGAAAAATAATCCTCCTCTATTTCGTCTCCGCGCTCTCGATCTACAGCGCCCCTGTTCCGTCAGCGAATGAAATTCTGGCGTCGGTTCGAATGATCGAGGCGCAACAGCAAATCGATCTCCAAGGTCAGCTCCGCGAAAACGATAGCGTTATTCCGTTTCGTCTTATCCAAAACGGCCCACTGATTCGCTATTCATTCACTAATCCTGACGAAGTTTTACAATTGCGCCTCGGGCAAAACAGTTCTCGCCTCGATCTCGTCACTGACACAGGAACGGAAAAATTTGCGGCAGGGAAGCTCAGTCAAAAAATCCGCGGCACCAGCCTTACCTACGAGGATCTCGCGTTCAAATTTCTCTACTGGCAAAGCGCACGCATTCTGGGCGAAGAAAACGTCCGCACTCGCAACTGCTGGAAGCTGCAATTGCGTGCGCCTTCCCGCGAGTCCCAGTATTCCAATGTTCTCTTGTGGATCGACAAGACGAGCGGGGCGCTAATGCGGATGGAGGGCTACGATTGGAACGCCCAGCTCGTTAAGCGGTTTGAAGCAGTCTCGGCGCAAAAGATCGACAATCGCTGGTTCTTGAAACAAATGCGGATCGAGGAATTGCAGCCCGGCACGAATCATGCGCAATCGCGCACTTATCTCGAAATCAAAAAATAATCGGCAGGTGCGGTTCACCGAACCGCGTCAGGTTTCGATCATAGCCGTGCAAAAGGCGGTTGAGGTCAACTGCCCCTACCCTTCTCCGCGGGCGGCCTGTACGATTTGCGCAAAGCTGCGTGGGTCCAGGCTGGCGCCACCGACGAGGGCGCCATCGATGTCTGGCTGGCTCATTAGTTCGCGCGCATTCTCCGGTTTAACACTGCCGCCGTATTGAATGCGAACACGCTCGGCCGTTGTATCATCAGCGATCGTGCGCAACCGGTGACGAATAAACGTGTGTGCTTCCTGCGCTTGATCCGGCGTGGCGTTACGACCCGTGCCGATTGCCCAAACCGGCTCATACGCGATCACGGTTTCTTGCAATTCCTTCGCGGTCAGACCGGCGAGGCTGCCGCGCACTTGGATCGACAAGATTTTTTCGACGTTGCCTCTGTCGCGTTGCTCAAGCGTTTCGCCCACGCACACGATTGGGCGCAAGCTTGCTTCGTGCGCGGCGCGCACTTTACGGTTTACAATTTCGTCAGTCTCACCAAACAGGCTCCGGCGTTCGCTGTGCCCAAGCACCACGTAATGCACAAATAAATCGCGCAGCAGCGCCGCGCTGATCTCCCCTGTGAAGGCGCCGCTCCGCTCCCAATGCATGTTTTGCGCACCGACCTTGACGTTTTGAGCAGCGCCAAGCGCTTCCGTTACCTTTGCGATTGCGGTGAAGGGCGGAACGATCACGACTTCAATATCGGTGATATCGCCCAGCTCAAGAAGGAGCGACTCGACAAATCGCGCAGACTCCGCCTGAGTCATGTTCATCTTCCAATTGGCTGCGACGATTTTTTTGCGCATTATTTTTTGTTCGTTAACGCGGCGACGCCGGGTAATTCCTTGCCTTCAAGCAATTCCAGCGATGCGCCACCGCCGGTAGAGATGAAGGTCATCTTATCGGCAAGCCCAGCCTGTTTTACCGCAGTAACGGAATCGCCGCCCCCGATGATGGTCGTCGCACCCGATTGGGCCAGCGCTTCGGCGATCGCGACGGTTCCTTCCGCGAAATCGGGAATTTCAAAAATTCCGACCGGACCATTCCATAGAATCGTTTCCGCTTTCGCAATTTCCTCCTGGTAAAGCGCAATCGTCGCGGCACCGATATCAACCGCTTGCCACCCGTCGCTGACCCCGTGTTGTGCCGAGAGCCGGCTCGTATTTCGAATTGTCGCACCCGCGCGAATCTCCTCCGCTTCCAACGCGTCAATCGGAAGCAAAAATTTCACACCATGTTTCTTCGCCAGATCGAGAATTTCACGCGCCAGATCGACCTTGTCCGACTCGACGCGGCTCGCTCCGACAGGGATCCCCTGAGCTTTGAGAAATGTGTTCGCCATCGCGCCGCCGATCATAATTGTGTCGGCTTTCTCCATGAGCGCTTTCAAAATGTCGATCTTGTCGGAAACCTTTGATCCGCCCAAAACGATCACGAACGGCTTGGTCGGTTTGTCGAGCCCCTCGCGTAAATGTTCCAGCTCTTTCTCCATCAGGAGACCCATGGCCGATTTCGCTATGAATTTTGTGATGCCCGCTGTCGATGCATGCGCACGGTGTGCCGTGCCAAAGGCGTCGTTCACATAAACATCGCCGAGTTTCGCGAGTGCTTCGGCAAATTTCGGATCATTCGTTTCCTCTTCCGGCTGGAACCGGACGTTCTCAAGCAAAGCGACATCGCCGTTCTCCATGTGGTTAATGACTTTTTCCGGAACGTCCCCGATCGTGTCGTGGCTGAAAATAACCGGCTGACGTATGAGCGCGTGTAAATAATCGCCGACCGGGCGAAGTGAATATTTGTCGACCCGCTTCCCTTTCGGCCGACCAAAGTGCGACATCAAAATCGTCTTGGCACCGTGTTCACGCAGGTAATTGATAGTTGGGAGGCTCTCACGAATACGCGTGTCATCAGTGATGCGGATCTTGCCGCCGCGCGCCTCGACCGGCACATTAAAATCGACTCGGACCAGAACGCGTTTTCCCCGGACATCAAGATCACGCAGAGCAAGCTTCGCCATGATTAATTCAGGTCAATCGGTACCTCTGAGCACGAGCACTGCGCCAGCGCCTATTTCGAAATCAGTTCCAGCATTTCTACGCAACGACTGCTGTATCCCCACTCGTTGTCGTACCAGCCGACGATTTTCACGAAGCGATTGCCGAGCATAAGCGTGAGCTTGCTGTCAAAAATGCATGAATGCGGATTACCGATAATGTCTTGCGAAACGAGCGGCTCCTCGCTGTATTCGACCACGGCTTTGTAGTTTTTGTCCGACGCGGCTTCTTTGAAGGCGGCATTGACGGCATCCACGGTCGCGTCCTTTTCGAGCACAGCGGTCAAATCCGTCACCGAACCATCCGGCGTCGGCACGCGATAAGCGCCGCCATTCAATTTGCCTTTTAGCTCCGGGATGACCTCGCCGATCGCCTTTGCTGCCCCAGTAGTGGATGGAATAATGCTCATCGCCGCTGCGCGCGCCCGCCGCAGATCAGCATGCGGAAAATCGAGAATGCGCTGATCGTTCGTGTAGCTGTGAATGGTGCTCATGAAACCGTGCGCGATGCCAAATTTGTCGTGCAAAACCTTCGCCATAGGCGCGAGACAATTGGTTGTGCAACTCGCGTTTGAAACGATCACGTGTTTCCCGGGATCAAAGAGATCGTCGTTCACGCCGATGCAAATCGTCACATCCGGATTTTTTGCAGGCGCGCTGATTAGTACCCTTTTCGCGCCGGCTTTGCTCAAGTGCAGCTCGGCTTTATCGCGGCTCGTGAAAAACCCGGTCGACTCGAGCACAACATCGACATCTAATTTTTTCCACGGCAAGCTCGCCGGGTCGCGTTCCTTCAAAATTTTAATTTTGTGCCCGCGGACGATAATGTTTTCATCATCGTAACCGATTTCGCCGTTGAATTTGCCATGCACCGAGTCCCATTTCAGTAAATGGGCCAGGGTCTTCGTGTCCGTGAGATCGTTGATTGCGCGCACACGCTCGACTTGTTTTTGCGTCATGGCGCGAAGCACGTTGCGCCCGATACGACCGAATCCGTTAATAGCGTAATTTGCCATAGAAGGAAAAGTTGAAGAGTTGAATCGTTAAACCGTTAAGCACCGAACATCAAACATCAAAGATCGAACATTGCTTTTGTCGATGAGGAGTTACGCCCCGCTCGTCAGTATCATATTGTCAGTCTTGTGCGCGCAAGCGGCATGGACCGCAGCGCCCACTTCTTCACGAATGAAAACGATTCTCGTACTGGGCGACAGTCTTTCAGAGGGGTTTCAGCTCAAATCGACCGAAGCGTATCCCCTTTTGCTCGCAGACAAGTTGCGCGCCGCCGGCTTTGACTTTCGAGTGACCAACGCCAGCGCAAGCGGCGGCACCACCGAGGGCGGCCTGCAACGGCTTCCCTCCCACTTAAAGCGCAAGATAGACATCTTCATCCTCGAGCTTGGAATCAACGACGCTTTTCGTGGAGTGCCGGTCGATCAAATCCAAAGCAATCTGCAGGAGATTATCGATGACGTGAAAACGCGAAATCCGAGTGTGCGGGTCGTGATCGCGGGAATGCAGCTACCAAATTATGGGGCTGACGATTATGTGTCCGCCTTTGGAGAAATGTTCAACAGGCTCGCGACAAAAAACGGCGCTGCATTGGTTCCTTATCTCCTCGATGGTGTGGCAGGCAATCCGTCGCTAAATTTGCCGGACGGCATTCACCCAAATGCCGCCGGCCAAAAAATTCTTGCCGAAAACGTCTGGCGTGTGCTCGAACCAGTCGCACGCGAGACAGCCGCGGAGGCGTCCTCGCGCGTTAGATAAAGAAACGATGGACCCTGCAAGACCAAATGATCCGGATCCGAGCGATCCTTTTAGTCCGGAACGCGCCGATCACGCGATCTTCGAAACGATCGAGATAGCGACGGAAGGCGAAGATTGCGACGAATGCGTGCGCAAACTGCGCGCGCCGCTCATGAAAGTCAAAGGGGTGAAGAACGTCAAAGTCGACCTCGGTCATGAGCGTGTCGTTGTCACATTCGACGCGCGCAAAACGCACCCGCCCGATCTGCACGACGCGATTCTGAAAAGCGGCTACAAGCCAGGACGATTCGCGGAAGAATAATGCGCTATACCGCGGGTTGCTGTTGGGTGAGGCAGTGAAACGTCCCCAAACCCCAGATTAATTCCCGGCCGTCGATCCCGGTCACGCGACGATCGGGGAAAAGCTTTCGCAAGACCGATAATGCGCCTTCGTCGTTTGGATCGGCAAAAGTTGGAAAGAGAACGCAGGAATTCGCGATATAAAAGTTCGCGTAGCTCGCAGGCAGGCGCTGACCTTCGCGCACAATCTTTTTCGGCATCGGCAAAGTGATAATTTCGATCTCGCCCTGCTCGAATTTCATCTGGCGCAAGCGCCTAAGATTTTCCTGGAGCGGTTCGTAGTTTTCGTCGTGGCGATTTTCTTCGACGACTGTGACGACGGTATGCTCCGAAACGAAACGCGCGAGATCGTCGATATGACCGTCAGTGTCGTCGCCTTCGATTCCTTCAGCCAGCCAGAGAATTTCCTGGATGCCGAAATAATCGCGGAGGCGTTGCTCGATTTCGGCGCGGCCTAAACTTGGATTGCGATTCGGATTTAGGAGACACGATTCTGTCGTCAGCAGTACGCCCGCGCCATTTACGTCGATCGAGCCGCCTTCTAAAATCATTCGGGGATAAAAAACTGGGACATCGAGAAATTGTGCCGCGCGTGTCGGCACAACTTCATCGAGATCACACGGCGGATACTTGCCGCCCCAGGCGTTGTAATCCCAATCGACAATCGCGAGGCGCGGATCGGTACTGCGCGTGAGAAAAATCGGCCCGTGATCGCGGCACCACGGCTCGTTCGTTGGAATCCGATAAAACGTGATGCGTTCCATCGATAATCGATCCAAGACTGCGCGGGCTTCGGCTTCATGTGCGCCGTTGCAAACATTGATGCAAACCCGCTCCGATTTGATGAGCGCTTCGACCATTGCGCGCAAAGCCGGGAGAACGCGATCAAACGAATCAGGGAAACTGATTCCTTCCCGTCGGGGCCAGGAGAGCCAAGTAGCGGCATGCGGTTCCCATTCCGCCGGCATGCGGTACCGGAGCGCGGCCGGAGTTTTCAGAAGTGCAGCCATTGAACGGCAAACGTTCAACAGCCTGCCCTGAGCGCAAGCTGGGACAGGCCCCAATCCCTTTTAAAAGTGCGGCAACTTGGCCGCGGTTTAGCGCTGCAATTAAGAAGGGCCGGACGGAAAACTCGGTGCGCTAGGTTTGTAAATCGCACCAACAATCGCCCCAACAATGATCATTTCGATGAGACCGCCGACGCTGCCATAAACGATCAACTTTCCCGGAAAGGCTGGATCGCGTAAATGCCCATACGCATGCCGATCGCTGCGATCTCCAACAGAATACCAAGGCGGATTCCCGCGATTACGCCGCCGCCGGCGAAACCGCTCGCATAGACACGAAGGCGAAGACCACCAGCGCCTGGCCGATGATGATCCAGTGAAACAAGCTCATCATTTCCCTTTGCGACCGCCAAAGAGTTGACGTTTGCGCGTAGATGTCTTTCAGCAGCACGCCGTTAAGCAGCCATCCCCAGAAAAAGATAAAAATGTATACTGCCAGGAACGCTACGACGAACCGCTTCATGAATTTTAGAATCTAGGTCGTCGCAGGTGAGATGGGTTTATAGATTGCGCCAATGATTGCGCCGGCAATGGCAAACATGATTAAGTCTCCCACAATCCAGCCACCGAGAATTTTCGTCGTTAGAGGCTGCACGGCGTAGATGATGAAATTGTTGCCGATATAAACCAGCGCCACCAAAATGCCCAAGCCTGCGCACGCGCCTGCGCCACCTCCGGGAACAAATTTCGCGCACAGCAGTGTAAGAAAGAACGCCATCACGATGTGGCCAAAAATCAGCCACGGAAAATAGTTGCCAAAGTCTGCTTCGGGCCGCCAAAGCACGGGCACTTCATTATGGATGCCATGCATAAGATGCCCGTACCAAACGAATCCAAACACAAAGAGAAAAACAAAGGTTGCGATGAATGCGATAAAGAATTTTTTCCAGTTCATAATTTTTTCTGTTGAGGTTGCTGCCAAACCCCCAAAGACCCTGGCACATTCATTGCCAAATGGCGGCCCGCTTGTCGATATAAATTGCAGCTATCGTGTTCTTTCGACACTACACCAAGGCTGCCGCGGCGTGTCTGCGGTCCGTGGATTCAATGTCCAACCCGAGCTCGCGCAGCAAGCTTACATCGAGATCTACCTCCGGGTTTTTTGCGGTCAGAAGTTTGTCGCCAAAGAAAATTGAATTTGCGCCAGCAAAGAAGCACAGCGCCTGGCCTTCGCGTGAGATTCGGGTCCGACCGGCGGCGAGTCGCACGCGTGCTTTCGGCAACGCGATCCGCGCGACCGCGACCAGTCGGACGAGTTCAAAAATATTCACAGGCGGTTGATCGGCCAACGGCGTGCCTGGCATTGCCATCAAACAATTGATCGGCACACTTTCCGGCGGCGGATCGAGATTGCTCAGAACTTCGAGCATGCGGAGACGATCATTTTCGGATTCCCCCATCCCAATGATCCCACCGCAGCAAACAGACATTCCGCTCTCCTGCACGGCAGCAATCGTATTCAACCGATCGTTAAAAGTATGCGTGCTCACAATCTGGGGATAAAACTGAGGGGAAGTGTCGATATTATGATTGTAAGCAGTGACGCCGGCGGTCTTGAGTTTGCGCGCTTCCACGGGACCGATTTCACCGAGTGTGACGCACACTTCCATGCCGAGCTGGCTAACTTCCCGCACGATCTCGAGAACGCGCTCGAATTTTTCCGAGCCGTCACGTACGCCCCGCCAGGCCGCGCCCATGCAGAACCGCGTCGCGCCCTGCGCCCGCACGCGCTTGGCCACATCGACAATTCGCTCGATCGACAATAATTCTTCGCGTTCGACGCCGGTTGAATAGTGCGCGCTCTGGGCGCAATATGCGCAATCTTCGCTGCATCCGCCTGTTTTGATGCTGAGCAAACTACAGCGCTGCACCTCTTCGCCGTGCCAATGCTCGAGGTGGACGGCGCGGCTCTGCGAAATCAAATCGAAGAGCGGCTGATGATAAAGCGTCGAAAGCTGATCAAACTTCATCGCGTGGTCGCGATGTTAGATCGAAAATCGGAAATCGGAAATCGGAAATTAATTGACCCATTTGCCGTTTTCGGAAGTGAGGATCGGCAGTTCCTCCATCATGAACTGCGTCTTGCCAATGGCGCCGATCATGTGCGTGCCGGTGGCGGCGTGCCATTTCTTCGACATCTCCTCGCCGGTGTGACAGCCCCAACTCTTGACGTATGCGCCGTAAACAAAATCGGTCCGCTGGATTTTGGATAGATCGTTCTCGTGCAGCCACGATTTCGACGCGCTGTCGAGCACGTTGCTGTAGTCAAACATGAAACAGGCGCGGTTGGAGTGCCCGAAATATTCGAACCCGGCGATCTTGGTCTGGCGTCGCGGCTGGCCGGTGTTCAGATAATTGATCACCTCGGAGCCGGCGTGAAAATAAACAAGATTGAGATGGTATTTGTCGCCGACCGAATTGATAAAGCCGATCAAATCCTGGTGCTCTTGCTGAGCGCGATCGAGGTAGCCCTGTTTGTAGACGAGCCAGGTGATCAACGCATCGGGGCCGAGCTGGCTGCGTAATTGCTCCGTGCGCAATCGTGCGGCCCGAACAAAGTTCGCCCACCAATGATCGTGCGGATAAGTCTTGTAGTGCTCCCATTGATAGAGAGATGGCCCGCCCACGACGATGATCCACTCCGTGTTCCTGGCGAACGCATTCCCGCCAAGCACGAGCGTGAGTAAGACCACGAGTAGGAGAGAGAACCGGCGCATAATGCTTATCGGCGGAAACACTATTTATACAGGCACTGAAAATGCGCAAGTGGAGGTAGGGCAGTTCACCGAATCGCCTCGGTGTCCGCGTCGTAATCCGCCGGGCGATTGAGGTCAATCACGCCTACCATTGCGGGCCGATTTCACCGCGGATTAAATCCTTATTCGTCTGTCGTTTCCGAATGAGCGCGAACTTGTCCCCGCGCACTAACGTTTCGGCCGGTAACGGCCGCGAATTGTAATTTGAGGCCATTACAAATCCGTAAGCACCCGCGCTCATGATGGCGAGAAGATCGCCCTCGCGCACTTCCGGCATTTCACGATCGAGCGCAAAAAAATCTCCGCTCTCGCAAACCGGCCCGACAATGGCGATCTCCTCATGCCCAGGGTTATTCGGTTCGCGAACCGGCACGATCTCATGGTAACTATGATAAAGTGCGGGTCGGATCAGATCGTTCATTCCCGCATCGACAATCGCAAATCTATTCGCCTCCGATTTTTTGATATAACGAACGCGGGTCAATAACACGCCGGCGTTGCCGACAAGAAAGCGACCAGGCTCGACCAGGATCCGAACGCCAAGCTCGCGCAATGGAGGCACAATTGTCTCAGCGTAATCGCGGACGCTGAACGCAGACGACTCTCCGCCGTGGTCGTGCCACCACTTGCCTGATCCACTCTCGAGTGCGCGTCGGTAAACAATTCCCATCCCGCCGCCGATACTGAAGAACTTGATCCCGTATTTTGACTTCAATGCAGAGACGAGCGGTGCGACCTTTTTAATTGCATCCGCGAACGGCGCAGCCTCAGTAATTTGCGAACCGATGTGCATCTGCACGCCGACGATGTCGATGTTATGCATTTTCGCGGCGCTCTCGTAAACCGCGGCGAGACGGTCGAGCGCGATACCGAACTTGTTCTCACGCGAGCCAGTCGAGATGTACTCGTGCGTACGCGGATCGACATTGGGATTTGCCCGCAAGGCAATTGACGCGCGCAGATTCTTCGCACCGGCGATCCGATCGATGTACTCCAGCTCCGCTTCGCTTTCGACGTTGAAACTGTAAACACGTTGCTGGAGTGCGTACTGAATTTCGTCGAAAGATTTTCCAACGCCCGCGAAAGTACACTTCGCGGGATCGCCGTCCGCTGCGAGCACCCGATAAAGTTCGCCGCCGGAAACGATATCGAATCCCGCGCCCGCTTCGGCGAGTAACTTGAGAATCGCGCGATTCGAGTTTGCTTTGACCGCGTAGCAGATCAGGTGATCGAGCGGCGCGAGTGCGGCGTCGAGCCGACGGTAGTGATCGAGAATCGTGCCCGCGCTGTAGACGTAAAGCGGCGTCCCAAACTTTTCGGCGACGCGCCCAACCTCGACATCTTCGCAGTGAAGCTGGCCGTCGCGATAACGAAACGAATGCATAGAGAGTGACTTCTTTCTGTAGTGGCAGCCGTGGCGGCTGCAACGTATTTCAAAAGCGGAAAGCAAGATCCCGGGCGCTTGCCACGAGCGCCTCTAACAATCTTTGCCACCATAAGAAATCGCGTAGCTTTAGAATCGATGCACCGCTCGGATCATTCGCGCTTCCAGCAGGCACACGACTTCGTTCCGGATTTCTCCAAGGCGGAACGGCGCACCCGTATTGTGATCGGCGTCACGGCGGTGATGATGGTCCTCGAGATCGTTGTCGGTCTCATGTCGCACTCAATGGCATTACTGGCCGATGGCTGGCACATGAGCACGCACGTGATTGCGTTCGTGATAACGGCCGCGGCCTATTATCTCGCCCGAAGACATGCGACCAATGTGCGATTCAGTTTTGGCACTGGAAAAATTGGCGTGCTCGGCGGCTTCACGAGCGCAGTCGTGCTTTCAATCGTGGCATTCTTAATGGCGGGCGAATCAGTCCGTCGATTATTCGTTCCGCTGACCATTCATTTCAATGAAGCGATCGGCATCGCCTGCCTGGGATTGGCGGTGAATTTGGGCTGCGCCTTTCTGCTTAAGGATGAGCATGATCCCGAAGGTCACGGTCATGGCAGCATTCATCATGACGACTTAAATCTGCGCGCGGCATATTTGCATGTGCTTGCCGATGCGTTCACGAGCGTTCTGGCAATTGTCGCGCTCACCGGCGGGAAATTCTTTGGATGGGCGTGGCTTGATCCGGTCGTCGGACTGGTCGGCAGCGGAGTTGTTTTTTCCTGGGCTTACACTCTGCTGCGCGACACCAGCGGGATCTTGCTCGATCGCACGCCGCCTTCGTCCGATCTGCCAGAAGAAATCCGGCGGGCGGTGGAAAGCGACGGCGATTCGCTCGTGACCGACTTGCACGTCTGGCAAGTCGGGACCGGAAAATTTGCCGCTATCGTCTCAATCGTCGCCCATCAGCCGAAAACCGCTGATGATTATCGGGAACTGCTTCGAGGGCACGGAGAATTGGTCCACTTGACGATCGAGACGCAGCATTGCCGTGAGCACGAGCCTGTCAACGTCGACAGCTGATTGCTTCGAAGACCTCAAAAATCGAACGCAACCGTGCCGTAAAAACCGCGACGCTGACCGAACTGCGGTGCGCCGACACCGATGCCGCTCCCGTCACGCAATTCGTAGATCGTGTCGAGAATGTTGACTACATCGAAACGGACTTTGACGGCAGTCTTCTCCGTGATCTTGATCCGGCGCTGCAAACTAACGTTGAACGTTTCGTAGGGATGATTCTTCTTCGTGTTGGCGAAACCACGTCGCAATCCATTTCCGTATAGTCCATCGATGGCCGCTTTCCAATCGTTCCACGTATAGGAGATCCCAGCCGAACCGGTGAAGCGCTGGTCGTGGTCGAGGAAGACCCAGTTCTTTTTGATGTAGGCGAACTCATCCGGATCGAATAAAAATTGCGCCGAGGTGATGTTCGTGCCGCGCGCCCATTCGTAAGCCGCGTTCAAATAGGCGGAGAACGGACCCTTATCGTAGCTGGAAGTGAATTCGCCGCCGTAGATTTCGCCGCGGTTATAGTTGAAGGACGAGAGAATTAGCGCCTCCCCGAACTGGCCTTCGTCGAGCGTCGAATGCGAGCTTTTGTAAAAACCGTCCAGTCCTACATTGAATCCTTCCATGATCTTTTGCGTAACGCCTGCATCGAAGTAATGCGCGCGCTCTGATGTCACGGGGGAATCTTTGGTAATGGCGGATTCGTTAGTCGTGCCCGTGAACTTGGCGATGGTACTCTCGGGAACAGCCTCTAAGGGCGGCGGGGTAAAGTAGCGCGCGTAGCCGGCATGCAGCGCAGTGCCTACCCATGGCGTGTAAACGATGTTGATGCGCGGACTGAGCTGGTTTTCGTCCACGAACGCATTCTCAAAGTCGAGCCGGCCACCGAAATTAATGGTGAGCTGCTCGAACGGTTTCCATTCGTCCTGTAAATAGAAACCGTAAAAGTAACCGTACTTGTCGTTGTTATCGACGATGCGCAACGGCACGTCGCTGGTTTGATTGCCGTCGGCATCGACAGGGAAAACAAGCGTCGCGGTGCCGACGTTGGCATATTGTTCGGTGAAAAGAAACCCACCCCGAATCGTGTGTTGGTCGTTCAGTTTGTAACTGGCGTCGAGCTCCACACCGTTTGAGAGAATGGCCCGGTCAACACGCGACGCGACGCCGTTGAAGATGAGATCGCCAACGTTATCAGGCCGGAACAGAATTGAGCTGTAGCGGTTAAAGACGGAAGCCTGGAAGTTGAAGTCATCCACCTTCTTCTGATAGGTCAGAATCTCGTAGGCAGAATCTTCCGATTGGTTCTCGTCGAGCTTGGCAGAATCGAATGTTGACCTTCCATTAACCGTAAACGCAGGGATCTGACCCGGATTATTCGGAATTTGAAAATCGCTGTGGTTCCCGCTGATGAGCAGTACCAATCGGCTCGTTGGGTCAAAGATGTAGGACGAATAGCCGAACAGTTTGTACTGGTCGGTATCGTCATGGATCGGGTCACTGCTTCGAGTCGGATTCTCGATGCCGATGCCGTCGTGCAAATAGTTTGCTATAACGTAATAGTTGAGTTTCCCGGCGACGCCGCCGTACTCGAAACTTGGCATGATCGTGTCGAAGCTTCCCCCATACACCGAGGCTTCCCCTTGCTGGAAGACGGCGCCATTCTTCGTGTGAATGTCGATTACGCCGGTCGTGCGAAACCCGAATTGCGCCGGCAACGCCCCGGTAACGAGCGAGACGCTGTCAGCGAAACGCGTCTCCAATTCCTGACCGAAACCGGGAATGCTTTCCGGCAGGAGCACGTCATCGATGCGGTATTGCAAATTGGCATGCTCACCGCGGACGTGAAGCTGTCCGAAAGAATCTTGAGTGACGGCAGGAAAACGCAAAATGGTTTGGTTAAACGGCGCGTTTTCGCCTTGTGCTTGTGAGTCGAGTCGATCGGGGCCGACGGTGTAACGGGTCGCGCCGAGATTCGGCACGATCTGTTCGCGCGAGATGTCGAGTTCCTGACTTTGGACGACGACTTCCTCAGCCGTCGCGGTGCCAGGTGTGGGGCTCGGCCCGGCTGTGACAGGATTTTGCGCTATTGCAATGCTCCCCCCGAGGAGCAGCACGGCGGCTGCGGTTAAAAGTTTTTTCATTGAGATATTTGAGAAATGGATTTTCCAAGGTGTGATTGGTTATTGGCTTCGCGGTTAACGCGAAGACACGTGAAAGCGGCGCGCGGTGGATCGGTCGCTCCGCGGACGATGCTAAAGACAAATGCGGCTGGGCCGCCTGATTAACATCGAGCAGCGGACTGCTCGATCCACCAGTGATGCTACGCCGCAGGTGGCGCGTGCTCGAAAATGCGCGCGCCAAGAAACGGCGATTCGACCCACTGCGGGGTCAACGCCGGAATTTTGGAAAAGTGAACGGCCGGGACGGGTGCGCCAACCAGCGGCACATGAGCAGCGTGATTGTAACTGCCGGACGCAATCATTGTCGCTGCGCAGCTGTGCTCGACGCGATTCGCATCCTTGTGGACGCGCTGGTGCAATTGCGGTGAAACACTCAGCGCGAGCGCCCAGAGAAATGCCGCGGAAACGAATGCCGCGAGAAGAGCGCGCCCTCGATTTGTTGAACGGGCAAACGCGCTCATCGCGCTGCGAGCTTGTGACCTGGGCGCGTGTAGTGCAAGGATTTTCTGCAAGATCGTCGGGGAGACAGGCGGTGGCGGCGTCCTCAGCTGCAACCGTTTGGATTTGCGCGCGAGGACACGCGCCGCCACACCGGCGCGCGCTGCCAGAAAATTGATTGTCCGTCGCTTAGCGAGCGCCTATTCTCGCCGCCTTATCTTACTTAGGGATGCCGGCAGCGATATCTAATGAACAATCGTATTGTCACTACCCCTGAGAACCTGAGCGCTACTGAGCGCCTGGTTCGCGAACATTTAAACATTACGGCGAGCGGAGATACGGAGGCCGTGGAAAGGAATGTGACCTCCGATTTCTTCAACCACCGTTGCATAGACGAGCCGATGGAAGCTCGCCAGCGCGGACCGGAAGGACTAAAGGCTACGATCCACTGGCTTCACAGGGCCTTCACCGATATGCGCTTCGAATTTCATGAAGTGCTTGTCGCGGGAGATCGCGCAGTCGCCCGTGTCACCTTGCACGCCCGTCAACACGGACCGTTTGTGGTGCATGACTCTCCCGACGGCCGAGTGACCGATGCGTTTCCTTCGAACGGACGTGCCTTTGCTGCTCCGCAGACCCACTGGTTCAGGATTGCCGGCGGCGCCATCGCTGAACACGACGCCGTTCGCGACGACCTCGGAATGGCCAAGCAACTTGGATGGATTCCGCCCACGGCGATCTACATCGTTCGCATGCTGCTGACCCGTAGACGCGAACGTCGTGAGCAGCGTCGCAACGCCAGCACTTTGTCGCGCTCCGTGCCCCACAACGCCTAACCAGGCGAAGCTTGAAATCAAGACAAGTCCTAACCGCTGGCCGCCTATGAAAAGGGAACGGCTCGCCTTCGCCAGCGGAGGCAAGCTCCGTCTCGTTAGACCCACATAACGCAATGACCCCGCTTTCGCCTCAATTAATAAGGAGATCTGATTGAATACTGTCCGCCGTGTGAGCTACGTTTTTCTCTGCATCGTCCCGTTTCTTAGTTTCGTTGCGGTCGGCGTGCGCACCCTTCGCGTCCCAGAAGTCTCCCGGTTTTGTTGTCGGAATCCGGGCTGTCCCATTCATCATGCCTTTCTTGTTTAGTGTGGTCTTGCTCCGGCGCGCGGGTGAAAAGCAACGCTGAGAAAAGCGCTAACCAGCTGCTGCAGCAGACTTCCGAAGATTAAGACAGAAACCCAGTCAACGGACTGGTCGCGGCAGCTGCGCTCAATTTTTCGGCCAAGCCGATCTCGCGAGCTTCCCGTCCCGCTTCAATTGCTTTTTTAAATGCTTTCGCCATCCGAATAGGATCGGAAGCGATCGCAATGGCGGTGTTGACCAGCACCGCATCAGCGCCCATCTCCATCGCTTCCGCCGCCTGACTCGGCGCGCCAAGTCCTGCATCGACAACTACCGGCACCGTGGCTTGTTCGATAATGATCTCGATTTGCGGGCGCGTTTCGATTCCGCGGTTGCTGCCGATTGGCGAACCGAGCGGCATCACCGTGGCGGTGCCCACATCCTGCAATCGCTTCGCCAGCACAGGATCGGCATTGATGTAGGGCAGAACTGTGAATCCGTCCCTCACCAGAATTTCGGCGGCCGCCAGCGTCTCGACTGGATCCGGAAGCAAGTAGCGCGGGTCCGGGTGAATCTCGAGCTTGATCCAGGTCGGCAAGCCTGCGCTTGCGGCGAGTCGCGCCAGGCGCACCGCCTCAGTCGCATTGCGGGCGCCGCTTGTGTTCGGCAAAAGAAGGAAACGCTTCGGATCGATAAAATCGAGAATGTTCGCAAACGGATCATGTTTGCCGGAAATATCGGCGCGACGCAATGCCACCGTCACAAGCTCCGTCCCGCTCGCAATCAGCGCGTCGCGCATCAGCTCGTTTGACGCAAATTTTCCCGTGCCAACGATGAGGCGCGACGTGAACTCGCGATCCGCGATTTTCAGTTTTGAAGGCTTGTCCGCCATTGTGAAAACAATAAACGAATTTACGAATGCTCGCGAATTCGGAGCTCCTAGCAACGGCTCTGGGAGCGATTGCTAAACGCGCCTCACAGAGGCGCGGCTACAGGAAGCGGATTTTTCTTGTACGCAAGGCCACTCGATGAGAATAGGGAACGATGACCGAATTTGATCTTCGCCGGAGAGATTGCGTCGAGGGGATGTCGCGGCTTCCAAATGAACATGTCGATCTTGCCGTAACCTCTCCGCCGTACAATCTCGGCGTCCGTTATAGGAAATTTTTCGACCAGCAAGATCGGCAATCGTATCTGCGATGGTGTCGAAAGTGGGCCGCGGAAGTGCGAAGAATTCTAAAATCGAGTGGCTCATTTTTTCTGAACATCGGGTCTGCACCGTCAAACCCGATGTTGCCCAACGAAATCGTGATGGAACTGCGCGATTTCTTTGTTTTGCAGAATACAATTCACTGGATCAAATCCGTTTCTATCCAAGATCGATCTTGTAGCCGTCGCCCTGTGGGCGGCGCGACACACATGGATCGAACACAGCCGAACGCTTCCCACGGAGAAGCGGCTACAGCAGTTCGCTCGTATGGACATTTCAAACCAATCAATTCGAAGCGATTCCTAAACGACTGCCACGAATACATCTTCCATTTCACAAAAACCGGTCACGTCGAAATTGATCGGCTCGCGCTTGGAGTTCCGTATCAGGATAAAACCAACATTGCCAGGTGGTCGCATACACGGGGTAGCGATCTGCGATGCCGTGGCAATACCTGGTTCATCCCCTACGAAACAATTCAGAGCCGGGCGAGAGAACGCCCGCATCCGGCGACGTTTCCGGTGCAGTTAGCCGAATGGTGCATCAAGCTGCACGGCCTGTCTTGCGTGCACACGATGCTCGATCCATTTCTTGGAATCGGAAATTCAGCGATCGCAGCGCAACGATGCGGCGTGAAAAAATTTATTGGATTCGAAATCGACGAGACCTATCTGGCAGAGGCGAAGCGCCGTGTGAGCAAAATCCTGTAGCCGCTTCGCTGCGCAAAGCGCGATCCAGATGCTATTCACGCGCCGGTTGCGCCGCCCACAGGGCGGCGGCTACAGAAGAGTCCTATCTTTCGGCGATTCGATCGCCGGAAATTTCTCGAGCGACTTGACCAAATTCCCCGGCAAAGGCCGAACACGATCGAAGATGCGCGCCGCTAGAGGCTTGGCCGTCGTGTAACCGGCAGCGAACATTTCGAGACGCGCATCGAGATTATCGATGTAATGCAGCGCCATCGCTTCGGGCGTTTTCGGACTAACGGGCGAACCAAATTCGGGCTCGCCATGGTGCGCGCCGATTAAGTGAAGCAGATGCAGACGAACATCCTCCGACGCGGGCGCGAGATCTTTCCAAGCGCCTGCATTCTCCACGCTGATTTTTCGCCAAAGCGAATTGACCAGTTCGAGACCGATCGAGATGTGACCCATGAGCTCGCCACGTTCATCGTAGCTCATATTAAAACCATTCTCAGGCATCTGATTTTCCCAGAGTTTTCCGCAATCGTGAAACAAGATGCCGGCCAGCAGAAGATCGAGATTCAGTTCCGGATACAACGGCGCGATTTCTTTTGCCACGCGCATCATCTGGGCGGTGTGCTCCACCAGTCCGCCACGGCGGGCGTGATGGTAATTGCGCGCCGCAGCCGTCCGTCGGAAACGATCGCCCCACTCTCTTAGAAATGCGTCGCACAACGCGCGCAGTCGGGGATCGGCAATCGTCCCGGTCGTTTGGGCAATAAATTCCCAGTCTGCGCCCTGCTTGGCGCGCAAATCCGCCGGACCTTGCAGTAATTCAATTTTTTCCTGATCGATCAGCGGGCGCACGGTCCATTTGCGCGCTTCAAGTCCGTATTGCTGATGCCGGTGAAACTCGCCGGAGAGCTCGATGAAATTGTCGGTCGTGAGCGCGCTGCACGCTTTGTAGGCAGGGTGATCGCTCCAGACACGCAGCGTCATGCGATCGCAGGCATCGGCAAGAACAAGCTCGCAATAAGGCTGCTGTTCGCGAGTCAATTTTGGGTTCGCACTCTCCACCTGCACGTGCACGCGCGCCGGCACTGCGCCATTTTGCGCCGCTCGCCGGATTTCTGTGAGAGTCATTAGATTCATCTTTTTAAATCTATCACGAGTCCCAACCGGCGCTCGCGCAGGATGGACTTCAAGTCTGTCTCGGCGGACATGCTTCCAGCATGTCGAGCACTACGGCAAGCTAGAAGCTTACCGGCCGAGTCAGGCAAGGATGCCTGACCTCCAGGTAACTCAATCGATCATGCGCCGATTGATTCCGGCATAGGCATCGACGCGCCGGTCCCGCAGAAATGGCCAATGGGTACGATGTTCGTTCACCCGATCCCATTCCACGTCGGCGATCACAATTTCTTCTCGGTCCACTGAACCTTTCGCAATAATTTCGCCACTCGGCGCCGCGATAAAGCTTTGTCCCCAAAACTCAATCCCGTCACCGCCTTCGGGCGCTTCATGTCCGACGCGATTCGCGGCCGCGACGTAACAACCGTTGGCAATCGCGTGACTCCGCTGAATTGTTTCCCAAGCAGAATATTGGTCCGCGCCGAACTTCTTCTTTTCCGATGGATGCCACCCGATGGCAGTCGGGTAAAATAATATCTCCGCACCACGCAAGACGGTGAGTCGCGCCGCTTCCGGATACCATTGGTCCCAGCAAATACAGACGCCAACCTTTCCCCGCGCCGTCGGCCACGCCTGAAACCCGAGATCGCCCGGCGTGAAATAAAATTTCTCGTGATAGAGCGGATCATCGGGAATGTGCATCTTGCGATATTTTCCGAGCAATTTTCCGTCGCCGTCGATGATTGCCGCAGTGTTGTGATATACGCCTGCGCTCCGTTTCTCGAAAAGCGACGCGATAATCACGACGCCAGTCTCCCGCGCGACGTCTCCCAATGCCGATGTCGATCTTCCCGGAATTTCTTCAGCCAGCGCGAAGTTTTTGTGATCTTCCGCCTGGCAAAAATATTGTGACCGGAAAAGCTCCGGCAAACAAATGATCTGCGCGGCCTGCCTGGCAGCCTCGCGAATGAACTCGACCGCGTGCGCGAAATTTTTATCTGGCTCCGGGCCACACCGCATCTGCACGAGGGCGACGCGCGAAGTGCGATCCGACATTGTGCTACTTGATCGAATCAGCTGGCACGATCTTGATGCTTTCGATCACCACCCGCTTGGTCGGTTTGCTGTTCTCGCCCGAGCTGCTTCTGGTCACAGGCATATCACCGATTTTTCCCAGCACGTCATCGCCTTTGATCAACTTACCGAACGTGGCGTATTGATGATCTAGACGCGGAACGCTCGCGAGACAGATGAAAAATTGCGATCCGGCTGAATCCGGATCGGAACTGCGCGCCATGGAGATGACGCCGCGCTCATGGGAGCGGTCATTGAATTCGGCTTTGATTTTGTAACCCGGTCCGCCTTCTCCATAGCTGGTTTCTTTACCCGTGTCTTTCGAGTTCGGATCGCCGCCCTGGATCATGAATCCCTTGACAATGCGATGGAAAATTGTGCCATCGTAAAAACCGGAACGCGCCAGTTTTTTGAAGTTCTCGATCGTGTTGGGAGTAGCGTCGTTCCAAAACCGCACGACCATATCGCCTTCGCTCGTTTTGATGATTGCCACTTCGTTGGATGCATTCATTGGAGGATTCCCCTGGTTTTCTTCAGCGGCAAAAAGCGCTGAGCTCAGCAACAGCGCCACCGCCAAGACGGACAATTTCATTTTGACAAGTGCCACGAAGCTTCGCCCCTGTCACGGCGAACTGTAGAGGCAGGCGTGTCGCCTGCTGGGGTAAATGATGCAGCCGACACTGCTGCCGCTACAACGTGTTGGCGTGGTACTCCTGTAAACTGCGCACGCGCAATTTGCGCTTTTGCAACGAGCGGATTCCGTTCGCACTGGCCAGGGCGGCCCGCACCGTCGTCATGATCGGTATCCGTTGGGCGAGAGAGGCATTGCGAATGCGCACTTCGTCCTCGCGCGGAATTTTTCCACTAGGCGTGTTGATGATGAATTTGATGTCGCCATTTTTTACGCGGTCGAGAACGTTCGGACGGCCTTCCCGGAGCTTGAAAACTTTTGTGACTGGAATTTTCGCTGCCGCCAACACGTTGAATGTGCCGGCGGTGGCAATGATTCCGAACCCAAGCCTTACAAATTCACGCACAACCGGGACAACAGCCTGCTTATCGCTGTCCTTTACGCTGACGAAAACGTTTCCGCCGGTGGGCAAAGGCGGCGGCGCGGCCATCTGCGATTTTGCATAAGCGAGCCCAAGATCGACGTCCATTCCCATCACTTCACCGGTCGATTTCATCTCGGGGCCGAGCGAAATATCTACGCCTTCATAGCGTAGAAACGGGAAGACGGCTTCTTTAACAGAGTAATGCTTCGGCACGATTTCCTTGATAAAGCCGAGCTCAGGCAAGGATTTCCCGGCCATCACTTTCGCGGCCAGCTTGGCCAGCGGGACTCCGATCGCCTTACTCACGAAGGGGACGGTTCGCGACGCGCGCGGGTTCACTTCGAGGACATAGACATCTTCGCCTTTCACCGCGAATTGCACATTCATTAGACCCTGTACGTTTAACTCCCGCGCCATGGCTTTCGTTGCTGCAGAAATTTCATCGAGAACTTTTTGCGGCAACGAGAATGTCGGAATCACGCAGGCGCTATCGCCGCTATGAATACCAGCTTCCTCGATGTGCTCCATAATCGCGCCGATCACCGTAGTTTTGCCGTCGGAAATGCAATCCACATCCACTTCGATTGCGTCCTCCAGGAAACGATCGACGAGCACCGGCCGGTCCGGTGTCACTTCAATTGCACTCGCCATGTAACGGCGAAGATCTTCCTCATTGTAGACAAGCTCCATCGCGCGGCCTCCAAGCACGAAGGAAGGCCTAACGAGCACCGGGTACCCCGTCTTGTTTGCAATCGCGGCCGCTTCGTCGGTCGTCACGGCTGAGCCGCTCGGGGTCTGGCGCAAGCCGAGTTTGTCGAGCATGGCCGCGAATAATTGGCGATCTTCCGCGGTCTCGATGCTTTCGGGCTGGGTCCCGAGGATGGAAACGCCCGCCGCCTTCAATCCATTGGCGAGATTGAGCGGGGTTTGACCACCGAACTGCACGAAAACGCCCTCCGGTTTTTCTTGATCGTAAATATTAAGCACGTCCTCAAGGGTGAGCGGCTCGAAATAAAGCTTGTCGCTCGTATCGTAATCGGTCGAAACCGTTTCCGGATTCGAGTTGACCATGATTGTTTCAAAGCCGAGCTCGCGCAGGGCGAAGGCTGCGTGCACGCAGCAGTAATCAAACTCGATTCCCTGCCCGATGCGGTTCGGTCCGCCGCCTAGGATCATGATCTTGCGTTTGCCGCTCTCACGCCGCTCGTTCTCGTCGCCATAAGTCGAGTAGTAATACGGCGTGTAAGCTTCGAACTCCGCCGCGCAGGTGTCGACGAGGCGATAGGTGGGCAGAACGTCTGCGGATTTTCGTTTGGCGCGAATGATTTCTTCCGAGGAACTGCATGCGATTGCGAGTTGCCGATCTGAGAAGCCAAGCTTCTTTGCGCGAAGCAGTTTGTCTCGGGTAGCGCACTCGTCCCGAGTGTTCGTTTCGGCGTCTCGCCGAGATGTTTTATCGGCGGCGAAATCTTTCTCTGGGTACCACACCCACGGGTAATCCTCATTTGAATGGACTATGTTCGCGTCCCACGGATTGCGTGTAACATAGTTAAATTTTTCCTCGAGATCCGTCTCCGAGCGAATCATTCGGTCGTGCCATTCTTTTTCCCAAACGTCACCTCCAGAACGCGATTCCTTATTGATTTCGTGTGCGGTGAAAGATTTTACCGAATGCAGCAATTCGCTCAGCGACCAGAAGACAGGTCTTCCTTTAGCATCATCTGCCTTGACTGCGGGCTCAAACAATATGTGGACGTGGTCAGGCATCACGCACGCTGCATAGAGCTCGTACCTATTTTGATGAAAATGCCGGATCGCGTTTAGCGTGACCGTCCGCGCTTCGGGACTGAGTTGTATGCGATTCCGGGTTCCAAATGTGACCAGATATTTTGCCCAAGGCCTCTCAAAGTGTGGCAGGCGCCGTCGCGAATACGTTGCGCTTGTTGCGGAAGCAGTGGCGGACGAGACGTCCGCCACTGCACGCGAGACGTGTGCGCTACCCAGCACATACGTTTCCTTCACAATCTGCTCCAGGTTCCGCAAGAACCATTTATCGATCTTTGTTAGTTCGAACGCCTCGTCGATCAACATGCCATCCTGGAATGCCTGCGCGAGATAAAAGATTCGTTCCGCATTCGGAATCGAAAGCTTTAGACGCAGCGTTTCCGGATCGACATGTTTATCTGCGCCATCGCCGCACAAGCCGAAGCGCTTGATCTCCAAACTGCGCAGCGCTTTTTGCAACGCTTCCTTAAACGTGCGTCCAATCGCCATCGCTTCACCGACGCTTTTCATTCGTGTCGTCAACGTCCCATCTGCTTGCGGAAATTTTTCGAACGTGAAGCGCGGAACTTTGACGACGCAATAATCAATCGTCGGCTCGAAGCAGGCCGGTGTCTCCCGTGTGATATCGTTTTTGATCTCATCGAGTGTGTAACCGACGGCGAGTTTTGCCGCGATCTTCGCGATCGGAAATCCGGTCGCCTTCGAAGCGAGCGCGCTCGAACGTGACACGCGGGGATTCATTTCGATGACGACCATGCGGCCGTTATCAGGATTAACTGCGAACTGAATGTTCGATCCACCGGTCTCCACTCCGATCTCGCGGATCACTGCGAAGGCCGCGTCGCGCATCATCTGGTATTCTTTGTCGGTCAACGTTTGCGCCGGCGCGACGGTGATGGAGTCGCCGGTGTGCACTCCCATCGGATCGAAATTCTCGATCGAGCAGACAACTACACAGTTGTCCATCCGGTCGCGCATCACCTCCATCTCGAATTCTTTCCAGCCGACGAGTGATTCATCGATCAAGACTTCGTTGACCGGCGAAAGATCGAGACCGCGCGCCGCGATCGCGTCCAACTCGTCGCGGTTATAAGCGATCCCGCCTCCCATTCCGCCCAGCGTGAACGCGGGGCGAATAATGAGTGGGAATGTCCCGATCTCATCAGCGACTCGGTTTGCATCGACCAGTGAGCGCGCCACGCCGGAGCGCGGCAGATCGAGGCCGATGCGCAACATCGCTTCCTTGAACAATTGTCGATCTTCGCCCTTCGCGATGGCTTGAGCGTTTGCACCGATCAATTTCACGCCATGGCGCGCGAGCGCACCGTTCCGATAAAGTTCCATCGCGGCGTTAAGTGCGGTTTGCCCTCCCATCGTCGGCAAAAGCGCGTCTGGCTTTTCGCGCTCGATGATGGCCTCGATCACCTCGGCCGTGATCGGTTCGATGTAAGTGCGATCGGCAAATTCCGGATCGGTCATGATCGTGGCCGGGTTTGAGTTCACCAGAACGACTTGATAACCTTCTTCGCGCAGCGCCTTGCACGCCTGCACGCCGGAATAATCAAATTCGCAGCCCTGCCCGATCACGATAGGACCGGAGCCGATGAGCAAGATTTTTTTGAGCTGATCGTTCCGCGGCATCTGCGCAGCGCGGAGAATAAGCGCAAACGCGCGAAAATGAAGTAGGAATCGTTACGCCACTTGCGCCATCCGTTGTCGATCCAGGTACACTTTGCAAATGCTTTTGATGCGGGTGAGCACGTAATAAATCGTCTGGCTGCGAATGCGGACCAGTTCCGCGCCGACGATACGTGTGACGAAATCGCTCGGCAGATCGAGAATTTCCTGTGGCGTGCAGCTCTCCAAGCCTTTGCAAAGAACCGCGGTCATCGCGCGGGTGAGCGTCTGCACTTCCGGACCGAGCGTCATACGGATGTGGGCTTTGCCGTTTTCATCGACATGCAGATAAACGCCGACAGTGTCCATGCATTCCTCGTCTTTGCGGACGTCGACAAGATTAAAATTTTCACCTTCGCGCGGCTCCTGTTTCTTCGCGTTGTCCGCATAGGAGACGAGCGTCTCGCGCCGCTCATCTTCTGGCAATGATTCGAAGAGATTTATGATCTTGTTGAGCTTGACCGGATACATTCCATCGGAACGGATTTCGGCGGCACCCGACTCATCTAATTTGCCGCAATCTTTGCTCATCTTTGGCTTAAGCGCCCTTTTCGATTGGCGCACCGACCTTGTTACCCCATTCGGTCCATGAACCGTCGTAATTGCGGACGTTATCGAGTCCGAGGAGATACGTCAGCACAAACCAAGTGTGGCTCGAACGTTCGCCTATCCGGCAATAAACGACTGTGTCGGTGTCCGGCTTAACGCCGCACTGATCGAAGTAAATTTTCGCCAGCTCGGATGCGGGCTTAAACGTGGCGTCGTCCTTGGTGGCGGTTTTCCACGGCATGCTCTTTGCCTTCGGAATGTGACCGCCACGCAGAACACCTTCCTGCGGATACTCCGGCATATGCGTGATCTCGCCCTTGTATTCTCCGGGCGAACGGACATCGATCAACGGCTTGTCGGCCTTGCTTTGCGCGAGCGCTTCATCGGCAAAGGCCCGAATCTCTTTGTCGAAGCGTTTTTTCGGCATTGGATAATTCGCCTTCGGATATTTTGGAACATCTCGGGTCATTGGTCGCTGTTCCGCTTTCCATTTGTCGCGGCCACCGTTCAAAATTTTCACTTTTTCATGCCCGAACAACCGGAAGGCCCAGAGCGCGTAGCATGCCCACCAGTTCGCCTTGTCCCCGTAAAAAATGCAGGTCGTTTCAGGCGTGATGCCGTTCTTGCTGCAAAGCTCGGCGAATTTTTCCGGCGTGATATAATCGCGGATCACCGGGTCTTGCAGATCGGCGCGCCAATCGATGTGCACGGCACCGGGAATATGCCAGGTGTCGTAAAGGAGGACGTCTTCGTTCGACTCGACGATCCGGATACCCTCGTCGTTGAGATGCTTCTCCAGCCAATCGGTTTCCACCAGAGCTTCAGGATGCGCGTATTGCGTAGGATGCGTAGACATAAGGCCACAAATTTCAATCCGCTTTCCAATCAGAGCAAGAGGATTTGAACCGGCGCAGCAGGCGTCGGGCGAGGCTCCCCAAGTCTAGTCTGCGCTGTACTTCGCGAGTTTCACCTGACTCCGAACCGCCGTGAAAATTTTGCGAATACCGACCTCATTCGCGATGTTGGCCAGGAACGCAGGAAGTTTTCCGCCGCCATCGGTGTAAATACAATAAGTCGCGCGAGTTTTAGCCGCGCCGGCCGGTTCCAATAGCCACCTGCCTTCGTTCACCTTGACGCGCAACACGCCCGGCCTCTCACCGGGACCAGAGGCGTTCGCAGGCTCCCATTGATCAAGAAAAATGAGTCCGCCCTGGCCAAGCCACGACTTCTTCCAAATCCGCAGAGTATAATCGCGGTCGCTGACGACTTTCGGTGAAAGTCGCTGATAACTATAAATCGAATCGCCTTCTCGCTTGATGAGCCGGCACTCCGCCGTGTAGGGCATGAACTTGGGATAACTTTCCAGGTCATCGAGCACCTTATGCACAGCGCGGGAGGAGGCGTCGATTTGGCCTACCGCCTTGAATTCTTTCAACGATGAACCGGCTCGCGCACGGCTGGAGAAAGAGATGCCACCAGTTTCCTTAACAAACTTCCATCCATCATTCGCATCGGGCGATTGGATAAACTCGTCCGCGAAGATCGACAATGGCGAGGTTCCTCCGAAAAAGAGGAAGAGCGCTGCTAACCGTCGCCACTCCATTTTGTAATTTAGCGAGTTATCTCAGCGAAGCCACCGGCCACCTGCCCTGCGAATCAAACCCGCTAACGCGTCCCAGCCACTAACTCTTGTGCAGGATAAAGCACGCCATTCTTCATCACGCTGTCGATGTCCGATGCATGTCCGATGTCGTCGAGCGGATTCGATTTTAGAATCACGAGATCGGCAAAGTTCCCTTTGTCGATGGAGCCGATGTGCGCGCCGATGTCGCCGTCGAAAAGTTTGGCGGCGTTTGCGGTGGCGCATTGCAGAATCTGCATCGGCGAGAGACCGGCTTCTTTCATGAGTTGAAATTCGCGAAAAAGAGCCGGCCCATGAATCGTGCCGATATTTCCGGCGTCGGTGCCCGCCGCGATGGTGATGCCGGCGTCTTCGAGCGTCTTCAAATTTTTGAGTGCGACATCGTAAACTTTTTTGATTCGATCAAGCGCAGCATTTGGATCGGCCAGCGCAGTCTTAATGCGTTCCGGCAACTGATCTTGCGGAATCTTAGTCACATCGAGTGTCGCAATCACTTCCGGATTACCCCACGCTTTTTCTTCCGACGTCAGATTCAGTTTATTTGCGAAGGTGCGTCCGTAGCGCTCAAAGACCACAAGCGTCGGACATAGGATCGTATGTCGATCTTTCAGTAATTTCACAAATGCATCATCGACTTTCTTGTCGATCACGCTGTGGACAAGGACGTCGGCGCCTTCTTCCAGCGCGGCGCGCGCAGTCTCAAGCTCAGTCGCGTGAACCGCGACACGCAATTTGCGAGCGTGACTTTCTTCGACTGTCGCGCGAACGATCGGCCGAAAGCTGTCGACCGGATGGTCCTTATCGACAATGTACCAAATCTTCACGAGATCGGGATTTTGGGCGGCGAGCTTGCGCACAAATTCGCGGGCTTGATCCGGCGTGTCGATCTTAACGATGGGCGGATCGCCGAGATCGAGTTGCGGCCGCGAGACGCTCGAGATCAACGGTCCGGCCACGACGACGCGCGGCGCTTTCGTAGTCGAGTTGGCGATCTTGCGCATCTCAAAATTCCAAAACGGTCCGCCAACATCGACAACCGAGGTGATTCCGCTGCGCAAGTAGCGACCGAATGTGTCTGGCAAATTGCGTTTGATCCATGCGATTTCATCCGGGTACGGCCGCACTTTGGTTAGATCGACAACGTCCGGCCGCGTGAACAGATCGCCCGATTGAAAAAAGTGCACATGCGTGTCGATGTAACCCGGCAAGATAAATTTGCCGGCGCAATCGATCACGCGCGCATCTTTCGACACCGATGCGGTGATTTCGTCGCCGAGATCGGTGATGCGATCGCCATCGATTAGGATCCGCGCGCTGGTGAGTACTCGCTCAGTTCCAGGATTGATGAGCGTGCCGTTAATGAGCGCGAGTTTTTCGGCGTGCGCGGTGAGCGCGAAGATCGACAATGCGAAAGCGAATGCGATTTTGAGTTTCATAGCAACAGGTTCCTCGACTTTGCGGGATAAAAATGCACCGGTGATAGCGCAGTCTTAGCATCAGTTCTTTCCCTCTACTAGAGCCGCCGCTTCGTGATCGATCGCAGTGTAGTCGGGCTTGCGCGGTCGCAAATAGAATTCGTCGATGGCAATCTGGAAAAGCGCCGCAGCCGGCACGGCAAGAACCACTCCAAGGAGCCCGAACATTGTGCCCGTTGCAAGCGTGAAGAACAAGATGTTGACCGGGTGCAATCGCATCTCTTTACCGAGCACGCCCGGAACAAGGAGGTTTAGTTCGATCTGATAAACCAGCATGATGACCCCAAGCGCGAGCCAGAATTTTGTTGCACCCAGGCTGAGCGCGACGAGCAGGATCGGGATGGAAACGAGAAATGCGCCGATGTTCGGAAGGAACTCACCGAAAAACGCGAACACACCGAACATGAGCGCCGGCTGCACGCCGACCAGCCAAAGTAATGTGCCTACGGAAAGGCCGGTGATCACACCGTTGATGGCGACGCCGCGCGCCCATGCGATCATTTGTCGCATGAGTCGCGCCAGTGTGCGGTAGGCCTGTTCGCGATAACGATCGGGCGCGAGTGCGAGATACGCGGCGACGAGCGGTCGCGGGTTGGCCAGCACGAAGATGAGCAATAGAACCGCGAACACGGCACTGACGAGCCCGCCAACCAAACCGATTGTCGATCTTAGCAAGATGTTCCCGAGTGTTCCGGCGGCCGCGCCAACTCTCCCGGCGATTTCATCGCTACGTGGCAGCGCTTCGCGAACCGCTGGATAATTTTGAGTGAGCGATTCTATGCGTGTGCGAATACCTTGCCAAACTTTCGGCGCACTCTGCACCAGTTCCTGACTTTGTCTGGCCAGTGGAGGAATTGCAAAGAGGATGATTGTTCCGGTGACAGCAACAAGCGTAAGCATCAGAAGGATCACACTTGCGAGGCGCGGAACGTGGTGCTTTTGCAACCAGACGACGATCGGGTTAAGAACCATGGCGAGGAGAAAAACGATCGCGAAGAGCAAGACCACGGGCTGAAGCGACCGCAGAACGAACCAGAGGATAACGAGCAAAAAGACCAGCCCGACAATGTGCCGAGCGCCGCGGTAACTCAGCGGCGCGTCTTGATTTCGATGATCGGATTCTTTCATGAAACGCGATGTGTCTGGCACGAGGAGTGCTAACCGGAATTATTAGCCAAAAGGCATTAAAATTAGGTCAACCGAGCACTGCCCGAAGTCGGAGTCGGCGTCAAGCCCGGCATCAGCAGCGAAGCGAACACGCGACATTGCTTCCTCTCATCTACGTCTTAACTTCGCACCGTGTCATTTAATAA
>Ga0209474_10000722_pt1 | contig 34836 bp, 38 predicted proteins | sample GraSoiAngelo_145_FD_185902 | JGI IMG/M metagenome (GOLD analysis project Ga0209474, IMG submission 185902) | Grasslands soil microbial communities from the Angelo Coastal Reserve, California, USA - 14_1009_05_20cm (SPAdes) (version 2) | ecosystem: Environmental > Terrestrial > Soil > Grasslands...
CGCTATCCCCGCCGACGTCACCTCCTCCGCGGAGGTGGCGCGGCTCATGGCCGCGGTGCAGGAGGCCTTCGGCGGCCTCGACATCCTGATCGCCAACGCGGGCATCATCGCCGCCGCGCCCGTGGTCGCCATGGACGAGGCGCAGTGGGACCGCATCTTCGCCGTCAACGTGAAGGGCGTCTTCCTCTGCGCACGCGCGGCCATCCCGCTCCTGGGGCTGCGCGGCGGCGGGCGGATCGTGAACGTCGCCTCGGTGGCGGGGAAGACGGGCCGCGGCGGGCTCGCCGCCTACTGCGCCTCCAAGGCCGCGGTCATCTCGCTCACGCAGGCGCTCGCCGAGGAGCTCGGGCCGATGAACATCGCCGTCAACGCGCTCTGCCCGGGCTACATCAAGACGGCGATGTGGACGGAGGTGCTGAACCCCGCGCTGTCCGCTCTGACCGGTGTGCCGCAGGACCGCGTCTTCGAGGACTTCGTGCAGCGCTTCACCTATCTCAAGCGCGAGCAGACGCCCGAGGAGATCGCCGACGCGGCCGTCTACCTCTGCCGCGCCGAGAACGTGACCGGCATCACGCTGACCGTCGCAGGCGGCGGCGAGGTGCACTGAGGCCCCGGTGCGGGCCCTCGCCTGGCTCGCGGTCGCGCTCGCCGGCGCGTACGCGCTCGGCGTGCTCGCCATCTTCCGCGGCGAGACGGTCAACGCGGTCTGGTTCGTGATCGCCGCGGTGGCCGTCTACGCGATCGCCTACCGCTTCTACGGCGCCTTCCTCGCCGCCCGGCTCTTCGCCCTCGACGCGCGCCGGCAGACCCCGGCCGAGCGCATCAACGACGGGCGCGACTTCGTGCCGACCAACCGCTGGGTGGTCTTCGGGCACCACTTCGCGGCCATCGCCGGCCCCGGGCCGCTCATCGGCCCGACGCTCGCGGCGCAGTTCGGCTACCTGCCCGGCACGCTCTGGATCCTGGCCGGCGTGGTCTTGGGCGGCGCGGTACAGGACTTCTGCATCCTCTGCGGCAGCCTCCGCCGCGACGGCCGCTCGCTCGGGCAGATGGCGAAGGACGAGATCGGCCCGCTCGGCGGCTTCGCCGCGCTGCTCGGCGTCTTCTTCATCATGGTGATCCTGATCGCCGTGCTGGCGCTGGTGGTCGTGAACGCTCTCAGGCAGAGCCCCTGGGGCACCTTCACGGTCGGCATGACGATCCCGATCGCCATGCTCATGGGCTGGTACATGAAGGGCATCCGCCCGCACGACGTGAAGGGCGCGACGGCGATCGGCCTCGTCCTGCTCGCCGCGGCGCTGGTCGGCGGGCGCTGGGTGGATCAGGACCCCGTCCTCGGGCCGGCCCTCACGCTCACGGGACCGACGCTCGCGTGGGCCATCATCCTCTACGGCTTCGCCGCCTCGACGCTGCCCGTGTGGCTGCTCCTCGCGCCGCGCGACTACCTCTCGACCTTCGTGAAGCTCGGGACGGTGGCCCTGCTCGCGCTCGGGATCGTCGTCATGCGGCCCGAGATCCAGCTTCCCGCGCTCACCCGCTTCGTCGACGGCACCGGCCCGATCTTCGCCGGCAAGGTCTTCCCCTTCTGCTTCATCACGATCGCGTGCGGCGCCATCTCGGGCTTCCACTCGCTCATCTCCTCGGGGACGACGCCGAAGCTGCTCAGCGAGGAGACCGACGCGCCCATGATCGGCTACGGCGGCATGCTGCTCGAGGCGTTCGTCGCCATCATGGCGATGATCGCGGCCGCGGCCCTCCAGCCGGGCATCTACTTCGCGATCAACAGCCCCGCCGGCGTGGTGGGCGCCGACCCGGCCGCCGCCACGGCCACCATCTCGAGCTGGGGCTTTGCGGTCACTCCCGCCGAGATGGCGGACCTCGCGCAGCGGATCGGCGAGCGCACGCTCTTCGCCCGCACGGGTGGAGCGCCGAGCCTCGCGGTCGGCATGGCGCACATCTTCGCCTCGACGCTGGGAGGCGCGGCGCTCGCGCTCTGGTACCACTTCGCGATCATGTTCGAGGCGCTCTTCATCCTGACCACGCTCGACGCGGGCACGCGCGTCGGCCGCTTCATGCTCCAGGACCTGCTCGGGCACGTGTGGGCGCCGCTCGGGCGGACGAGCTGGTACCCGAGCGTGCTCCTGACCAGCACGCTGGTGGTTGCCTCGTGGGGCTACTTCCTCTACCAGGGTGTGGTCGATCCGCTGGGCGGCATCAACATCCTCTGGCCGCTCTTCGGCATCTCGAACCAGCTCCTCGCCGCGATCGCGCTCGCGGTCGCGACCACGATCATCATCCGCGGCGGGCGGGCGCGCTACGCCTGGACGACGCTCGTGCCGCTCGCCTGGCTGCTCGCCGTCACCATGACGGCGGGCTGGCAGAAGATCTTCGCCGCCGACCCGGCGATCGGCTTCCTGGCGCAGGCGGCGCGCCTCGCCGAGCGGCTGGCAGCGGGCCAGGTCCCGGCCGCCGGGCTCGGCGAGGTGCGGGCGCAGATCTTCAACCTCCGGCTCGACGCCGGCCTCACGGCGCTCTTCATGGGCCTGGTCGCCCTGATCGTCGTCGAGTCGGTGCGGGTCTGGTACCGCGAGCTGCGCGGACCGGCGCCGGCGGGGGCGCTCGGGGTGGTCACCGAGGCGTGATGCCGCTCGCCGCCGTCACGCTCGCCGAGATCGAGCGCATCTTCGCGATCCTCGACCGGCTCGGCCTGTCCCGGGAGGCCGTCGTCATCCCGCTGAGACCCGCGCACCCCGGCGGCGTGCGCCTCCTCCCCAGCGGCAAGCTCGAGATCCGTGTCGAGTCCGAGACCCCGCTCGAGGAGTGGCTCCCCGAGCTCGAGCGGATGATCGTGCAGGTGCTCGAGCAGCCGGCGTGAGCCGCCCCGCCGGGGGTTGACAGCGCACCTCGCGGTCTTAGGTTTGCCGCGGTCCTGAGAACCCGCCCCGTGGCGGGGCGGACCGCGCAAGAGGAGGTGCGTCATGGCACTCGTGTACCAGGATCCGTTCGAGCAGCTGCAGGCCGAGCTCGAGCGCATGCTCGACGCCGCGTTCGGCCCGGCCGGCCCGTCCCGCTTGTATCCCCCGGTCAACGTCTTCGATGCGGGGGACGCATACGTCGTGAAGGCGGAGGTGCCGGGGGTGAGCCCCGACAGGATCGACATCGACGTGGAGGACGATACGCTCACCATCCGGGGCGAGCGGGCCGTCTCGGAGCCCAACCGGGAGGCGGCGTATCACCGCCGCGAGCGTGGCTCGGGCCAGTTCCGCCGCGTCGTGCGCATTCCGGGCCGGCTGGCGAGCGACGAGGTCAAGGCGGAGTACCGCGACGGCGTGCTCACCGTGCGTCTCCCGAAGGCCAAGGAGGCGCGCCCGCGTCGCGTCCAGATCGAGGCCGCATGAACCACGAGGAGGATGAGACCATGGCTCCCAACGAGCTCGAGGCGAGGCCGAAGCAGAAGGTCGAGCGCCGCGAGGAGGCGACGCGGCCGGGCGCCTACTTCCAGCCGGCGGTGGACATCTTCGAGACCAAGGACGAGCTGGTGCTGGTCGCCGACATGCCGGGCGTCCCGCCCGACGGGGTCGACGTCGACCTGGAGGGCGACGAGCTCTCGATCGAGGGCCGCGTGCGCTCCGGCGAGTACGACGGCCTGAAGCCGCTCTACGTCGAGTACGGGGTGGGCGGTTACTACCGCCGCTTCACGCTCGGCGAGATGATCGACCGCGAGGGGATCAAGGCGCAGATGAAGAACGGCGTGCTCGTGCTCAGGCTGCCGAAGGCCGAGCGCGCCCGGGCGCGGCGCATCTCGGTCGACGCGGCGTAGCTCACTCTTCGATCAGGACGAGGGTGCCCACCGGGACGAGCCGAGCCAGGTCGTCGACGTCGGCGTTCTGCAGCGAGATGCAGCCCCACGTCCAGTCGACGCCGCGGGCGTTCAGCCCTGGCTTGTCCGTCCCGTGGATGCCGACCGCGCCGCCCGCGCCGACGTAGCCGTCGCCGCGGCGCGGGAGGCCGCCTCCCTCCATCGCCAGCCAGTAGCGCTGGAGGTCCTGTGTGTTGGGGTAGTCGAGTAGGAGGAACTGCCGCCAGCGCGGGTGCGCGCGCTTGTCGACGATCATGTACAGGCCGCTCGGCGTGCGGCGGTCGCCCTCGTAGAGCTTGCTGCCCGAGCCGTTGAGGCCGAAAACGGTGGGGAAGCTCCGCACGCGTGCGCCGTAGTTGTAGACGTCGAGCGTGCGGCACGACTTGCGCACCACCACGACCCACGGCTCGTGCTCGGCCCAGGCGAGCTGGTCGTCGTCGTCGGCGAGCGGCTGCGGCGGCACGTTCACCGACGTCGGGCGGAAGCGGTCGAGCGGATTGCAAGCGGCGACCGCCACCATCCATCCGACCACCACCACCGCTCTGCCGAATCGGCCGCTCATGTCGCGTCCCCGACCAATTGTGCGTGATTGCGCTCCAAGCTGCAAGAAAAAGCCGGCCGCGGCTGCAAAGCCGGGAGCGATGTGATAGCGGGCCGGCCGTGCCGGCTCCCCGTCCGCTCGGCGCGGTCGTCCTGGCCGCGGGCCTGGGCAAGCGCATGCGCTCCCAGCGCGCCAAGGTGCTGCACGAGCTCGCGGGCCGCCCGCTCGTCTGCCACGTGCTCGCGGCGCTCGCGCCGCTCGACCCCGACCGGGTCGCGCTGGTGGTCGGCCACCAGGCAGACGCCGTGCGCACCGCCGTGGCCGAGCCGGGCCCTCCCGGAATACGGGATCTACGAATCGTCCTCCAGCCGGAGCAGCGCGGGACCGGCCACGCGGTCGCGTGCGCGGCGGCGGCCTTCGCCGGCTTCGCGGGCGACGTCCTCATCCTCTACGGCGACGTGCCGCTCATCCGCCCCGCCACGCTCCGCGCCCTGCTCGACGCCCACCGCGCCGCGGGCGCGGATCTGACACTGGTCACGCTCCGTTTCGCACGGCCTGCCGGCTATGGCAGAATCATCAGAGGAGCCGACGGTCAGGTCGCCGGCATCATCGAAGAGCGGGACGCGAGCGACGTCCAACGTGCCATCACCGAGGTCAACCCAGGGCTGTACGCCGTCCGCGCGGAGCTGCTCTTCCAGCTCCTCGCCGAGCTCGGGACGGACAACGCGCAGGGCGAGCTCTATCTCACCGACGTGGTGGGCCTCGCGGCCCGCGCGGGGCACCGCGTCCACACCGTGGCGGCGGGCTCGGCGGAGGAGCTCGCCGGCGTCAACACGCGGGCGGAGCTGGCGCACATGGAAACGAAGCTGAGGGCCGAGATCGTGGAGCGCTGGATGGCGGCGGGGGTCACCTTCGAGGACCCGGCCACCGCCTACGTGGGCCCCGAGGTCACCGTCGGCCGCGACACCGTGATCGGGCCGAACGTGCAGCTCCGCGGCCGCACCCGCATCGGCGAGGGCTGCCGGCTCGACGGCACGGCCTACCTGGTCGACACGACGCTCGGCGACCGCGTGCACCTTCTCTTCGGCTGCGTCGCCGACGGCGCCGAGGTCGGCCACGATGCACGCATCGGTCCGTTCGCGCGTCTCCGGCCGGGGACGCGGCTCGCCGAGCGCGTCCACATCGGCAACTTCGTCGAGACCAAGCAGGCGGTGCTCGGCACCGGGACCAAGGCGAACCACCTCACCTACCTGGGCGACTGCGAGATCGGCCCGGACACCAACGTGGGCGCGGGGACCATCACCTGCAACTACGACGGCTTCGAGAAGCACCGCACCACGATCGGCGCGCGCGTGCAGATCGGCAGCGACACGCAGCTGGTGGCGCCGGTGTCGGTGGGTGACGACGCGTACGTGGGCGCGGGTACGACCGTCACGCGGGACGTGCCGCCGGGCGCGCTCGTGCTCTCGCGCGTGCCGCAGCAGCAGGTCGGGGGCTGGGTCGCGGGCAAGCGCGCGCGGGCCGCCGGGACGCCGGTCGAGGCGGTCGCGAAGGCAGCGCCGGGGCGCGCGCCGCGCCGCAAGCCGAAGGCCGCACCGGGGCGGGCGGCGCAGCGCAAGCCGAAGGCCGCGCCGGCCCGCGCGCGACGGAGGCGCTGAGCCGTGTGCGGCATCGTCGGCTACGTCGGGCCGCGCGAAGCGAGCCCGATCCTCATGGCGGGGCTCCGCAAGCTCGAGTACCGGGGCTACGACTCGGCCGGGCTCGCCATCGTCGCCGACCACCGTGTCGAGATGCGCCGCTGCGTCGGCAAGCTCGACAACCTGGCGGCGCTCCTGCGCGAGCAGCCGCTCGCGGGCACGCCCGGCATCGGTCACACGCGCTGGGCGACGCATGGCCGGCCCTCGGAGCAGAACGCGCATCCGCACCGCGCCGGCGAGGTGGTGGTCATCCACAACGGCATCATCGAGAACTACCTCGAGCTGCGCGCCGCGCTCGAGCGTCGCGGCCGGAAGATGGCCTCGGAGACCGACACCGAGGTCATCTCGCACCTGATCGACGAGCACGTGCAGCGTGGCGGCGGCTTGTTCGAGGCCACGCGACGCGCCATCAAGGAGCTGGAGGGCTCCTTCTCGATCGTCGTCCTCTGTGAGAGCGAGCCCGACCGCCTGGTGGCCGCCAAGAGTGCCACGCCGATCGTGCTCGGGCTCGGCGAAGGCGAGAACTTCGTCGCCTCCGACATCCCGGCGCTCCTCGAGCACACCCGCCGCGTGGTCTTCATGGAGGACGGCGAGGTCGCGGAGCTGACGGCCGACCGCGTCACGATCCACACCTTCGCGGGCGAGCCGGTCACGCGCGCGCCCCGCACCGTCACCTGGGACCCGGTCACGGCGCAGAAAGGCGGCTACAAGCACTTCCTCCTGAAGGAGATCCACGAGCAGCCACAGGCGATCATCGACACCATGCGCGGCCGCATCGTGCAGGAGGCGGGCGCGGTGCAGCTCGACGCCGACGTGGACCGGCTCCTGGAGGCGCCGATCCAGCGCGCGGTGGTGGTGGCGTGCGGCACGGCGTGGCACGCCTGCCTGGTCGGGAAGTTCCTGCTCGAGCGCCTGGCCGGCCTCCGCTGCGAGGTCGACTACGGGAGCGAGTTCCGCTACCGCAACCCGATCCTCGACCCGCAAACCCTGCTGGTCGTGGTGTCGCAGTCGGGCGAGACGGCCGACACGCTGGCGGCGGTCGAGGCGGGGCGCGAGAAGGGCACGCCCGTCCTCGCCATCTGCAACGTGGTCGACTCCTCGATCGCGCGGCGGTCGAGCGCCGTGCTCTACACCCACGCCGGCCCGGAGATCAGCGTCGCCAGCACGAAGGCGTTCACGACCCAGCTGACGGCGCTCTACCTCCTCGGCCTCCACCTCGGACGCCAGCGGGGCCTGGTCGACGCCGAGCGCGGCCGCAAGCTCCTCGGCGACCTCGTCGCGCTACCCCACGCGGTGAAGGACATCCTCGCGGGCGAGGCCGCGGTCGAGCGCATCGCCCGGCGCTACGGCAAGGCCTCCGACTTCCTCTACCTCGGGCGCGGCGTGAACTACCCGGTCGCGCTCGAGGGGGCGCTCAAGCTGAAGGAGATCTCCTACATCCACGCCGAGGGCTACCCGGCGGGCGAGATGAAGCACGGGCCGATCGCGCTCATCAACGAGCAGATGCCGGTGGTCGTGCTCATCCCGCACGACGGGGTCTTCCAGAAGACCCTCTCCAACCTGAAGGAGGTCGAGTCGCGCGGCGGGCGCATCATCGTGGTGACCGACGCGCCCTCGCCCGAGCTGGAGGAGGTGGCGGCCGACGTGCTCACGGTCCCGCGGACGAACGAGCTCCTCACGCCGACCCTGCTCACCATCCCCCTCCAGCTCCTCGCCTACCACGTCGCCGTCTACCGCGGCACCGACGTGGACCAGCCGCGCAACCTGGCCAAGAGCGTCACCGTCGAGTGACGGCGGAGCGCCGGGGCGTCCTCCAGGTCGCCGGGGCGGCCCTCCTCTGGTCGCTCGGCGGCATCGGCATCAAGGCGGTCGCCGAGCCGCCCCTCAAGATCGCCGCCTACCGCTCCGCGACCGCGGCCGTCGTCCTCTTCCTGCTCTTCCGGCCGAAGCTCGGCGGCCGCGGGCCGGGCTTCTTCGCGGCGACCGCGTGCTGCGCCGCCTGCCTCACGACCTTCGTGGTCGCCACCAAGTGGACGACGGCGGCCAACGCGGTCTTCCTCCAGTACAGCGGCGTCGTGTGGGTCTTCCTGCTCGCGCCGCTCGTGGTGGGCGAGCCCCGCCATGCGCGCGACGCGCTCGCGATCGCGGTCGCGCTGGGCGGCATGGCGCTGTTCTTCGGAGGCCCGCTCGAGGCACGCGCGCATGCGGGCGACGCGGTGGCGGTCGTCTCGGGCGTCTTCTATGCCGGGCTCGTGCTGCTGCTCCGCCGCGAGCGTGGGGCGAGCGCGGAGGCGGCGGTCACGTGGGGCAGCGTGCTGGCGGCCGCGGCGCTGGCGCCGATCGTGCTCCGCGACCCCGGGGTCGGCGCACGCTCGGCCGCGATCCTCGTCCTGCTCGGCACGATCCAGATCGCGGCGGCGCAAGCGCTCTTCGTGCGCGGGCTCGAGCACGTGCGCGCGGCGCAGGCAGCGCTGGTCAGCATGCTCGAGCCGATCGCGAACCCGCTGTGGGTGCTCCTCGTCCTCGGCGAGGTGCCGAGCGTCTTCGCCGTCGTGGGCGGGGCGGTCGTCCTGGCAGCGATCGCGTGGCGGACACTCGGCGCGCCCGCGGCGGCACCGGCCATCGGGGCACTGGACTGACGCCGGCGCGAGCTGTTGCCTCGCCGGGCTGTGCTGCGATGCATTGCCTCGGGCGCGACGGTGGGAGTAGCATCGCTTCCACATGGGAGCCCATCCCGCCACGGCCTCCCCGTTGGTGCGTCGTTACACGCTGGAGGAGTTCTGGGAGCTCGAGGCGCCGCCCGAGGGCGGATACTACGAGCTCATCGCCGGGGTGCTGTATGTGGTTCCGCCGCCGACCGGTCCCCACAACATCGCCATCTCGAACCTGAACCGGGTCTTCAGCCGGTACCTCGATGCCCACCCCGGCGCCGGCCAGCTCTTCGTGCCCCGCGCCGCCGTCTGGCGGCCCGACCAGCACACCTGGCTCGAGCCCGACCTGCTCCTGGTGTCGGCGGAACGGCTGCGAACCACGGACGCCGGTCACCTCACCACGGCTGACCTCGTGGTCGAAGCGCTGTCCGCCGGGTCGGCCACCTACGACCGCACCGCGAAAGCGGACACGTACGCGGCCCTCGGCGTGCGTGAGCTGTGGCTCGTCGACCTCGAGCGGCGGGCGATCGAGCAGCGCGTCCTCGAGGCGGGCAGGTGGCGGGTCGCAGGCGTGCACGCCGGGTCCGTGGCGTTCGAGGCCGCGGTCTTCCCCGGCCTGACCGTCGTTCCCGAGGACGCCTTCGCGCCCGCCTAGATCCGGTCGAAGGGCGCGCGCAAGGGCTGGCCTCGCCCCCACGCCGCGTCTATCATCGAAAAGCCGATGTCCCCCCGCCGCCAGAGCCCGTACCTGGTCGGGATCGACGACGCGCTCGCCGAGATCCGCGCCGGCCGCATGGTCATCCTGATGGACGACGAGGACCGCGAGAACGAGGGCGACCTCTGCGTCGCGGCCGAGCGCGTCACGGCCGAGCACGTCAACTTCATGGCGACCCACGGGCGCGGGCTCGTCTGCCTCTCGCTCACGGAGAACCGCTGCGACCAGCTCGGCCTTCCGATGATGGTGAGCGAGAACCGCGCGCCGCTCGGGACCGCCTTCACGGTCTCGATCGACGCGCGTCACGGCATCGGGCGGGGCATCTCGGCGGTCGACCGCGCCACCACCATCCGCACCGCCATCCGGCCCGACGCCACGCCCGCCGACATCGTGAGCCCGGGGCACGTCTTCCCGCTCCGTGCCCGGCGCGGCGGCGTGCTGGTGCGCGCGGGACAGACCGAGGGCGCCGTCGACCTGGCCCGCCTCGCCGGCTTCGCCCCGGCGGGCGTCATCTGCGAGATCCTGCGCGACGACGGCACCATGGCGCGGCTTCCCGACCTGGAGGAGTTCGCGGCCCGCCACAACGTGAAGATCGCGACCATCGCCGATCTGATCGAGTACCGGAGCCGCCACGACTCGCTCGTGCACCGGACGGCCGAGGCGCGCATCACGACCCGCTACGGCGGCGACTTCCGCGCCCTCGTCTACACCACCGACGTGGACGAGGGTGAGCACCTCGTGCTGGCCAAGGGCGACATCCGCGCCGACGAGCCGACGCTCGTGCGCACCCACCTGGAGTACCTGCCCGGCGACGTCTTCGGCTACCGCGAGCGTGACACGCGGAGCCTCCTCCAGAAGGCGATGGAGCGGATCGCCGCCGAGGGCAAGGGGGTGATCCTCTACCTCCGCCGCGACGGCCGCAGCCTCGACCTCTTCTCGGAAGCGCGTGCCGACAGCGTGCGCGCGCCGAGCACCGCGCTCGGTAGCTCGTGGCTCGCGAACTTCCGCGAGTTCGGCATCGGCGCGCAGATCCTGCGCGACGTGGGCGTGGGGAAGATCCGCTGGCTGACGAACCGCCCCTTGCGCCTCGTCAGCCTGCCCGGCTACGGGCTCGAGATCCTCGAGTCCGTGCCGCTCACGCTCGACGACCCGGCTCTCAGCTCCGCGACGCCGCGCGCCCCGAGGCTGTTCAAGGTCCGTTGAGGTCCGAGGCGATGCGACGCGTCGGCGTGGCGGCCGTGCTGATCGGCCTGGCGGCTCTGGTGTCCGCGGCACCCCTGCCCGAGGACGTGGTGCGCGCGAAGCTCACCGCGGGCCGGGGGCAGGTGCTGGTCGAGGCGACCATCGCCCCCGGCTGGCACGTGAACGCGCACGAGCCGCGCGACGAATTCCTCATCCCGACCACGGTCACGCTGACGCCGCCGGCGGGCGTGCGCGCAGGCCCGGTCGAGTATCCGCGCCCGGTGGAGAGGCGGCTCAAGTTCGGCGGTGAGACCACCCTCCTCCTCTACGACGGCACGGTCCGCTTCACGGCGACGCTCGAGGGCGCGCCGGCCGCCGGCAGCGGGCGGCTCGAGGCGGCGCTCCGCTTCCAGGCGTGCGACGACTCGCGTTGCCTCCCACCGCGCACGCTCGAGTTGGTGGCGGCGCTCGACCCGCCGGCGCCGCTGGGCGCCGCGGAGCCGCCGGCCGGAGGCCAGGACCAGGTGGCGGGCTGGGTCGCGCGCTGGGGCTACCCGCTCACCTTCCTCTGGGTCGCGCTCGTGGGCGTCGCGCTCAATCTCACGCCGTGCGTCTACCCGCTCATCTCGGTGACGGTGGCGTTCTTCGGCGGCCGGACCGGGGCGGAGGAGGTGCACACCCTCCGGCGCGCGCTCCTCTACGTGCTCGGCATCTGCGTCACCTTCTCGACCCTCGGTGTGACCGCGGCGCTGACCGGCTCCCTCTTCGGCTCGGCGCTCCAGCGACCCGCCGTCCTGGCCGCGATCGCGCTCGTGCTCGCGGGCCTCGCGGGGAGCAACTTCGGCTTCTATCAGCTGCGCGTTCCCTCGCCGCTCATGCAGCGTCTCGGCCGCGTCGGCGAGGGCGACCTGGGCGCCTTCTTCATGGGCCTCACCATGGGCGTCGTCGCCGCGCCCTGCATCGGCCCGGCGGTGCTGGCGCTCCTCCTCTTCGTCGGCGCGCAGCAGTCGGTGGCGCTCGGCTTCGCCCTCTTCTTCGTGCTCGGGCTCGGGCTCGGTGCGCCCTACCTCGCGCTGGCGTCGCTGGCCGGACGGCTTCGCGTGTTGCCACGCGCCGGCGCCTGGCTCGAGTGGGTGGAGCGCGTCTTCGGCTTTCTCCTCCTGGGCCTTGCGCTCTACTTCGTCGCCCCGCTCCTGCCCGACCCCTGGGCGCGCGTCACGACGGGCCTGCTGCTCGTCGCGGCGGGTGTCGTGCTCGGCTTCCTCGGGCCCGCGACGCCGCCCGTCATGCGCTGGCCGCGGCGCGCCGGGGGGATCGCGCTGGTGGCGTTCGCGCTGGTCGGGCTCCTGGGTGCCGAGACCGAGAGCCCGATCGCCTGGGTCCCGTTCTCCAACGAGGCGCTCGCGCGCGCCACCACCGCGGGCCGGCCCGTCCTCCTCGACTTCGAGGCCGCGTGGTGCCTGCCGTGCCGCGAGATGGAGCGCACCACGTTCCGGGACCCCGCGGTCGTGCGCGCGGCAGCCGACTTCGTGATGGTCAAGGTCGACGTCACCACCGAGGACGAGCGCTCGAGCGCGCTCAGCAGCCGCTTCGGCGTGGCCGGTGTGCCGACGCTCGTCCTCCTCGGTCCGGACGGCCGCGAGCGCGGCCGCTTCGCGCGTCTGGTCGGCGCTGCCGAGATGCTGCGCGCCATGGACGAGGCACGCCGTGGCTGACCGCCTGGCGCGCACGCTCAGCGCCGACGGCACCGTGCGCGGCCTCGCCGCGGTCACCACCGAGCTGGTCGAGGAGGCCCGCGTGCGGCACGGGACGCTCCCCACCGCGACGGCGGCGCTCGGGCGCGCCCTCACCGCCGGGCTCCTCCTGGGCGGGCTCTCGAAGGCCGACGAGCGGGTGTCGCTCCAGTGGAGCGGCGACGGGCCGCTCGGCAGCATCCTGGTCGACGCCACGCCGGGCGGCCACGTGCGCGGCTTCGTGTCGCGACCCCAGACCCATCTGCCCGCGCGCGCCGGCAAGCTCGACGTCGGGGGCGCGGTCGGCCGCGGTGTCCTCTGCGTGATGCGCATCCCGCTCGGCGAGGCCTCGCCCTACCGCAGCATCGTGCCGCTCGTCTCGGGGGAGATCGGGACCGACGTGGCGAGCTACCTCGCCGGCTCCGAGCAGATCCCCTCGGTGGTCGGCGTCGGGGTCTTCGTGCACGCCGACGGCCGGGTCGGCGCGGCCGGCGGCTACCTCCTCCAGGCGATGCCGGGCGCCGGCGCGGGCGCCATCGATCGCCTCGAGGAGAACGTCGGCGCGGCGCCGCCGCCGAGCGACCTCGTGCGCCAGGGCCTCGACGCGCCCGCCATCCTCGCGCGCCTCCTCGCCGGCTTCCCGACCCGCGTCCTCGAGGAGCAGGCGCTCCGCTTCCAGTGCCGCTGCAACCGCGAGCGCGTGGACGCCGCGATCGTCGCCATGGGCCGCGCCGAGCTGCTCGACGTGCTCGCGCACGAGCGCCGCGCCGAGGTGGTGTGCGAGTTCTGCTCGGCGCGCTACGTGGTAGAGGAGCCGGAGCTGCGCGCGCTGGTCCCGGGGTCGTAGCGCGGGCCGACGACTCGGGTCTGCGGACGTTCAAAGGAGCCGTTGCAACCGACGACGAGGAGGCGCAGCTTGCGAGTGTCGAGCTCGGCTAACAGAATCATCCTCGCCATGTCTTCGGACCTCGTGATCTCTCCGCTGTCCCTCGCCGCCATCGGCCTCGCGACCCTCGGCGCGATCCTCCTGCTCGCCGGGATTGTGGCTGTCGTGCGGGGCAGACCGCTGCGCTTCGGGCTCCGCACCCTCACCGGGCTACTCCTGCTCGCGCTCGCTGGTGTCGCCGGCTCGATCGCCGTCGGGATCCAAGGCTACCGGGTGCTGACGCGCGAGGACATCGCGGCGCGGCTCTTCGTCCGGCCGGCGGGTCCGCAGCGCTTCGCCGCCACCGTCCGCTTTCCCGACGGCCGCGAGAGGACGTTCGATGTCGCGGGAGACGAGATCTACGTCGACGCGCACATCCTCAAGTGGAAGCCGTTCGCGAACCTGCTCGGCCTGCACACTGCCTACGAGCTCGACCGCATCGCGGGACGTTACCGTGCGATCGAGCAGGAGCGCTCCGCCGTCCGCACCGTTCAATCCCTGGGGCGAGAGCGGCCGGTGGACCTCTTCGGGCTCCGCCAGCGCTACGAGTTCCTCGCTCCGCTGCTCGACGCCGAGTACGGCTCGGCGACGTTCGTGCCGGTGACCCGGCCCGCCGAACTCGAGCTGCGCGTCTCGACGAGCGGCCTCCTGATCCGCGAGGCGCAGCCGATCTCGAACTAGGGAGAACCATGGACGAACCGATCGAGTTCCTCGCGCGGCCTCGCCGCTGTCACCCGGGAATCGATTGACCGGGGCAGCTCCTCGAGACTCACGCCCGGCCGGCTCTCAGCCGAGCTCCGCGATCGTCACGCCCGCCCCGCCCGCCGCCGGCTCCGACTCGCGGAACCCGGCGCAGTACGGCGAGCTCTCCAGGAACTCGTGCACCGCGCGCCGCAGCGCCCCGCTCCCGATGCCATGCACGACGCGCACCTCGGAGAGCCCTGCCCGCACGGCGCGGTCGAGGAAGGCGGCGAGCGCGTCGATCGCGTCGCGCACCCGCTGGCCGATCAGGTTGATCTCGGCGGGCGCGTCGGCGGGGCGGTCGACCTCGATTGCGACGCGCTCGCGCGCCGGGGCGTCGCCGACGACGCGGAGCTGGCCGGACGGGACCTCGAAGCGGAGGCCGCCGCGCTGGATGCGCGCCCGCTCGCCCGCGATCTCGACCAGCTCGCCGCGGATGCCGCGACCCGCCACCTCGACCAGGTCGCCCGGGACGGGCGGACGCGTGGGCGACGGCTCGGGCTCGATTGCGTGCGTCTGGGCGGCGATCTCCTCGCTCGCCTCGCGCACGAAGGCACGCAGCGTCGCCGGCTCGGGGCGGCGGCGCAGCTCCTCGAGCACCGTGCGCCCGCGCGCCTCGAGCTCGCGCAGGAAGCGGCGCGAGGCGTCCAGGTCTTCGGCCCAGCGGCGACGCTGGCGCGCGCGCAGGTCCTCGGCGAGCGCCTCGGCCTCCTCGCGCGCGGCCGCCAGGCGGGCACGCTCGCGCTCGGCCTCCTCGCGTTCCGCCTCGTAGCCGCGGCGGCTCTCCTCGAGGCGGGCGACGGCGCGCGCGAGGTCGCGGCTCTCGCCGGTGAGCAGCCGCTCCGCCGTCTCGAGCGCGCGCGCCGGAAGCCCGTGGCGGCGCGCGATCGGCAGCGCCAGGCTCTGGCCCACGGTGTGGTAGGCGAGCTTGAAGCGCGGCGCGCCGGTCGTGGGATCGACGTCGAAGGCGGCGACGTCGAGCGCCGGCTCGGCGAGCGCGAAGGTCTTCACCTGCGGGAAGTGCGAGGTGAAGACGACGCGCGGCCCGCGCGCGAGGAGGTCGGTCAGGAGCCCGACCGCGAGCGCGGCGCCCTCGACCGGGTCGGTCCCCGCGCCGGGCTCGTCGAGGAGCACGAGCGTGCCCGGCCCGGCCGCCGTCGCGATGCGGGCCAGGTTCTCGATGTGGCCGGTGAAGGTGGAGAGGTCGCGGTCGATCGACTGCTCGTCGCCGATGTCGACGAGCACGGCGCCGAGCAGCGGGAGGCGGCTCCCCTCCGCGGCCGGGACGAAGAGCCCGGCGTGCGCCATGAGCGCGCAGAGGCCGAGGGTCTTGAGCGCCACCGTCTTCCCGCCCGCGTTGGGACCCGTGATGGCGAGCCCGCGCCGCTCGGCCGGCACGCGCAGATCGACCGCCACCACCGGCCGGCCGGCTTCGAGGAGGAGCGGGTGGCGGGCCGCGGCGAGCGACACATCCGGCGCGCCGAGCACGGGCCGCGTGCAGCCGTGCCGGGCGGCCAGCTGGGCGGCGGCGCCGCGCGCGTCGGCGGCCGCGAGCGCGCGCTCCGCCGCCTCGAGGCGGGCCGCGTGCGCGCGCACGAGCGCCGTCAGCTCGCTGCGCACCCGGCGCTCCTCGGCCTCCTCGTCCTTGGCGGCGAGCAGGAGGCGGTTGTTCAGCTCGACGGCGAAGAGCGGCTCCATGAAGACGGTCTCGCCCGAGGCGGAGCGGTCCTGCACCACGCCGGCGAAGCCGCCCGCCGCGGCGGTGCGGATGGGGACGACGAAGCGGCCGTTCCGCACCGTGACGTACTGCTCGCCTATGACGCTGCCCATGTCGGGGTCGCGCACCATGCCGAGGAGGCGTGCCTCCATCTCTCCGCGGAGCTCGCGCGTCACGGCGCGTGCCGCCGCGAGCGTGGGGCTGGCGTCGTCCCGCACCTGCCCGGTCTCGTCGAGCGCCGCGCCGAGCGGCTGAGAGACCTCCGGGACGGGATCGATCGCCTCGCCCTCGGCGGCGAGGCGCGGGAAGCGTGCCGGATCGCGGCGCAGGTACGCGCGCAGCTGGCGCGCCGCCGCGAGCAGATCGCGCACCTCGGCCAGGCGGCGCGGCTCGAGCGTGGCGCCGTCGGGCGCGGCGGCGGCGAGCGCGGGGGCGAGGAGCGGAACGTCCGCGGTGGGCGGGCGGCCGGCCTCGGCCGCGAGCGCGACCAGCTCGGCCAGGAGGTCGAGCCGCCGCTCGGCCTCGGCCCGCTCGCTGGTCGGGCGGAGCTCGAGCACCGCCTGGCGCCCGGCCGCCGAGCGCGCGAGGGCGGCGATCGCGTCGAGCACGCGGGGGAACTCGAGCGTCTCGAGATCGCGGGCGCGCATCGCCCGGGGATCCTAGCGCCCGCCCGTGCGCCCGCGCTAGCCTGCGCGGCCGGGGAGCTTGTCCGGCGGCAGCGCGATCGGCCCGCCGGGCAGCGGGTCCATGCGCTCGGCCAGGATAGAGAGGCGGCGGTTCTCGTCGGCGAGCGGGTCCTCGGGGACGAGGGGCTCCGAGTCGGCATAGCCGACCACGCGGTGGATCTGCCCCGGCCAGAGGCCGCTCGCCTCGAGCACGCGGCGCGCGTTGTTGGCGCGCGCGAAGGCGAGGTCCCAGTTCGTCATCGCGACCTCGGGCGGGAAGGGCCGGCTGTCGGTGTGGCCGCCGATCTGGATGCGGTTCGGAAGGCGCCGGAGCTGGCGGCCGAGCTGCTTCAAGAGCGACACGAGCGGGGGCTTGAGCCGTGCCGACGACGGGTCGAAGAGGCGGTCGTGGCCCCGGTCCACGACCTGGATCGAGAGGCCCGCGTCGGTCACCTGCACGATCACCTGGTCGCGCAGGAGCCCCAGCTCGGGCCGGCGCGCGAGCGTCTGGTCGATCGCCTTCTTCTCGTTCTCGAGCAGCTCCTGCTCGCCCTGGCCCTGGGCGACCAGCAGCTCCCGCGTGAAGACCTTCGGCGTGCGGCTGCGGAGCTCGTTCGCGTACGGGCTGATCACCGCGCCGCCCGGCAGCACGCCGGGCTGGCGGAAGTACTGCGCAATCTGCTGGCGGAGCCGCATGTCGGCCTGGGTGAGCAGCCAGAGGACGACGAAGAGCGCCATCATCGCGGTCGTGAAGTCCGCGTAGGCCACCTTCCAGGCGGCGTCGTAGTGGTGCGGCCGCAGCGGGCGGCGCTTCGTGGCCGTCACGCGAGCGCGCTCTTGACGGCGTGGCAGGCGGCGTCGGTCTCGGCCGCCGTCGGCCGCTCGTCGGTGAAGATCGCGCGGCGGGCGAACTCGACCACCACCATGGGTGGCGTGCCACGCAGCGAGGCGACCACCCCCTCTTTGATGCAGCGGAGGTAGCGCGCGCTGGCGAGCTCCTGCAGCTCGATGTTGGTCGCGACCGGCTGGAAGACGCCGTAGCAGAGGAGGATGCCGAGGAAGGTGCCGACCAGCGCCGCGCCGACGTTGTGGCCGATCTCCTTCGGCGTCGCGTCGAGCGAGCCCATGGTGATGACGATGCCGAGGACGGCGGCCACGATGCCGAGGCCGGGGAGCGAGTCGCCCGTGCGCTGGATGAGCGAGACGGCGATGCCCGCCTCCTCGTGCTGCGTCTCGATCTCGGTCGCGAGCAGCACGTCGAGCTCGTCGGCCGAGACGGTGCCGTTCACGATCTGCTGGAGCGCGTCGCGGAAGAACTCGACGGCCACGGGGCGGCGGAGAAACGAGGGGTACTTGCGGAAGATGGTGCTCTGACCGAGGTCGCGCAGGTGGTCGTCGAACAGCACGGCCCCGTGCTTGCGCATGAAGGAGAACACCTCGTACTGGAGCCGGAGGAGGTCCAGGTAGTCGTCCCGGGTGGGCGCGGAGTTGCGGAACGCCTTCCCGATCGCCCCGAGGAGCCGGCCGCGCATCTTCCCGGGCGCCGCCATGATGAGCGTGCCGACCGCCGCGCCGCCGATGATGGCGAGCTCCGCGGGCTGCACCAGGACGTGCAGCGGCCCGCCCGCCCACACGTAGCCGCCCAGGATGCCGGCGAAGACGATCACGAGGCCGAGGAGCGTGAACATGCGGGACCTAGCACGGAGTATCGGCGTTCGGGGCCGCCGACTTGAAGCGCGCGCGTGTCAATTGACACCTCACGCGCGGGCGTCTTAGACAGAGGGCCTTGCCGAGCAAGTACGTCACCGTCGGCGGCACCGCCGTCCACTGCCTCCACACCGGCCCGACCACGCTGCCCGACGCGCCGCCGGCGCTCGAGCGCGGGCGGCTCTTCCTCCTCCTGCATGCGGCGGGCAGCAACGCAGGCCTCTGGCGGAGCCAGCTCGAGGCGGCGGGCCGGGAGCACAGCGCGCTCGCGCCCGACCTGCCCGGCCATGGGCGCTCGAGCGGCATCGAGGGGCTGCCGACGGTCGAGGCGTACGCGGACTTCGTGCTGGCCTTCGCACGTGCCCTCGGCCTCCGGCGCCTCGTGCTGGTCGGGCGCAGCATGGGCGGCGCCGTCGCGCTCGCGCTCGCGGCCGGGCACCCCGAGCTGGTGGAAGGCCTCGTGCTCGTCTGCACCGCCGCGCGCTTCGTGCTGGCGCCCGAGACGATCGCCGGCTGCCGCGACGTCATGTGCGGCCGCCTGCCGCAGCAGTTCACCACCGAGACGTTCTCGCCGGCAACCGGCCTGGAGATCATGCGCCAGGCGTGGACGGAGCAGGTGAAGACCGACCCGCGCGTCCGCTACACCGACCTCCTCGCCTGCCAGGCGTTCGACGGCCGGCCGCTTCTCGGCCGTGTGCGCAGCCCGACGCTCGTCGTCGCCGGCGCCGACGACCAGGTGACGCCGGTCGGGTGCGCCGAGGAGCTGGCGCGCGGCATCGCGGGGGCGCGGCTCGAGGTGATCCCACACGCCGGCCACCAGGCGCCGCTCGAGCAGGCGGACGCGTTCGACCGGCTGGTCGCCGGCTTCGCGGCGGAGCTGCCGTGAGCGTCTGGGGCAGGACCGCCGTGGTCGGCGCCTACGAGCACCCGACCCGCTTCGCGCCCGACAAGACCGCCTTTCAGCTCCACGCCGAGAGCGCGCGCGGCGCGCTCGAGGACGCAGGGCTCGCGAAGGAGGACGTGGACGGCTTCTTCACCAGCGGGGTCGGGCCGATCGGCGTCCTCTCGCTCGCGGGCCACCTGAACCTGCGTCCGTCCTACGTCGACTCGCAAGCGATCGGGGGATCGTCGTTCGTGTCGCATTGCCTGCACGCGGCGGCGGCGATCGCGGCGGGGCTGTGCAACGTGGCGCTCGTGACCTACGGCTCGACCGCCGCCTCGGAGCGCTTCGCGATCGGCACCGGCACGGGCGGCTTCGTCCTCGAGCCGCCGGACAACTTCGAGGCGCCCTTCGGTCCGACGATCGTCGGCTCCTACGCGCTGGTCGCGCAGCGCCACATGCACGAGCACGGCACCACCAGCGAGCAACTGGCGGAGATCGCCGTGACGATGCGGAGACACGCCAGCCTGAACCCCCAGGCCAAGTACCGCGACCCGATCACGGTCGAGGACGTGCTCGCCTCGCGCATCATCTCCTCGCCGCTCCACCTCCTCGACTGCTGCGTCATCTCGGACGGCGGCGGGGCGCTGGTGCTGACCTCGGTCGAGCGGGCGCGGGACCTGCGCAAGAGGCCGGTCGTCATCCTCGGCGCCGCCGAGGCGCTCCGCCACGCCGAGATCGGCACGCGCGACCTCCTCGACATCGCCGCGCGCCAGTCGGGACCGCTCGCGCTCGCGCGCGCGGGCGTCACGCACGCCGACGTCGACCTCGCCATGATCTACGACTCGTACACGATCACCGTGCTGGCGACGCTCGAGGCGCTCGGCTTCTGCGCGCCGGGCGAGGGCGGGTCGTTCTGCGCCGGCGGCCGGATCGGCCTCGGGGGCGCGCTGCCCGTGAACCCCGACGGGGGTGGGCTCTCCTCCAACCACCCCGGCATGCGCGGCATCTTCCTCGTCATCGAGGCGACGCGGCAACTCCGCGGCGAGGGCGGCCCGCGGCAGGTGAAGGATGCGAAGCTCGCCCTCGTGCACGGCACCGGCGGCATGCTCGGCCAGCGCCACAGCGGCGTCACGATGATCCTCGGGCGGGCGTGATGGCGGAATCGAAGCCCTACAAGAAGCCGCTCCCCCGCGTCGACGAGGAGTCGCGCGGGTACTGGGAGGCGCTCGCCCGCCACCAGCTCTACTTCCAGCGCTGCCGCGACTGCGGCACGAAGCGCTTCTATCCACGGGCGCTCTGCCCGCGCTGCCTCTCCTCGTCGACCGAGTGGGTGCGGGCGAGCGGGCGGGGCGCGGTGTACAGCTTCACCGTGACCCACCAGAACCAGGCGCCCGGGTTCCGCGAGGAGCTGCCCTACGTGCTGGCGATCGTCGAGCTGGACGAAGGCGTGCGTATCATGACGAACGTCGTCGGCTGCGCGCCGGACGCGATCCGCATCGGCATGCGGGTCGAGGTCGTGTTCGACGACGTGACGGCGGAGATCACGCTGCCCAAGTTCCGGCCGGCGGCCTGAGACATCCCCGCCTGCAGCCGAGCCAGGTCGCAAGGACGGGGCTGCCGCATCCGCGTAGAAGGCGACGTGCGGATGGCGGGCTTCTTCGTGACGCGTTTCATCGAAGGGCAGGATGCCCGACATGCGAGCGAGGCGGTGATTGCCTTGGTACCCGGAGGGCGAGACGCCGCGGCGCTGCGCGATGGTTGTCGGTGCACGGTCGCTCCGGTTATACTTCTGGTATGAAGACCGCGATTTCCATCCCCGATGCCCTCTTCGCGGATGCCGAGCGTCTCGCACGCCGGTTGAAGAAATCGCGCAGTGCACTCTTCAGCGACGCCGTGGCCGAGTATCTCGCCCGGCACGACCCCGAGGCGATCACCGAGGCGATGAACGAGGTGTGCTCCGAGGTCGACGCGCGGCCCGATCCCGCCCTTTCGGCGGCGGCCCGTCGCATCCTCGAGCGCAGTGAATGGTAGTTGCACAGGGCGACGTGTGCTGGGCCGACCTGCCTGCGCCCACGGGCTCGGGTCCCGGCTTTCGCCGGCCGGTGCTCGTCGTTCAGGGCGACGCGCTCAATCGGAGCCGGATCGCGACCGTGGTATGTGTTCCACTGACCAGCGACCTCCGTTGGGCACACGCTCCGGGCAACGCGATCCTTCGGACGCGAAGCACCGGGTTGCCGAAGGACTCGGTCGCCAACGTCTCGCAGATCCTGGCGCTCGACCGGACGCTCTTGACACGCCGTGTCGGTCGTCTGGCGCGCCGGCAGATCGACCTGATCCTCGCCGGCATCGACATCGTGCTCGGGCGATAGGGCTGCCGTGATCCTCGACCTCCACCTCCACTCCGAACTCTCCGACGACAGCCGCGCGCCGGTCGAGGCGTACCTGAAGCTTCTCCGGCGCAAGCGCGACGAGCGCCCGCTCGACGGCATCGTGCTGACCGAGCACCGCCAGTTCGACCCGACCCGCGACTACCGCGCGCTCGAGGATCAATACGGGTTCCTCATCCTCACCGCGGCCGAAGTGGAGACCGACTACGGCCACGTGCTCGTCTACGGCGTGAACGAGGACATCGTCCGGCGCTTCGACTTCCGGAACGTTCACCTCCCGGCGCAGGAGGTGATCACCGAGGTCGGCCGCCTGGGCGGCGTGGCGCTTCCCTGCCATCCGGGACGGCCGACGGTCGGCCTCTGCGCGCACTACGAGACCAAGCCGCCGCTCGAGGGCGTGATCGCGGTCGAGGCGCTGAACGGCGGCAGCAAGAAGGGCGAGGACGCGCGGGTCGAGGAGCTGATCCGCCGCTACGGCTACCGCGCTTACGGCGGCAGCGACTCCCACCTCGTCAGCTTCGTCGGCATCTGCGCGACGGAGTTCGAGGCGCAGATCCGCACCATCGACGAGCTGGTGCGCGAGCTGAAGGGCGGTCGCTACCGCCCGGTCGACTTCCGGTCGCGGCGGGCGGCATAGGGGGCCCGGGACGGTCCGTCCGACTGGTGCTCGTCGAATGGGCCGAGCCGGCTGACCCTCAAGGTAGGAGCGATCGCACGTGCGTCCCCTCCCATTCGGGAAGCAGAGATGTCCGCACGACGTCGGCCTCGGACAGGACCTGCTCGACCCAATCGGAGAGACCGCGGGTCATCCGTCGAAGGCAACGTGCATCGAGCTCGATCACCCAGTACTCGACGACCCCACGACGGAGGTAGAGGTCGCGCTTCGCCTCCAGGTCACGTCGTCGTGCCTCGATGCCGGTGCTCAGTATCTCGACGATGAGGTTGGGCGCGCCCCGAATCTTCTCCTGCACGATGCCGAGCCGGTCGGCGAGAACCACGGCGACGTCCGGGGCGACGTTGTCCTCACCCTCCTCCTCCCAGAGCACACCGGGCTCGGGCAGAACCTTGCCACCGAGCGCGCTCACCGGTGGGTAGAGCGCGACGACGACCCGTGCGATCGTCTCCTGGTGCCGGCTCGACGGTCGCCTCGACATGAAGAGAACCCCTCCCACCAGCTCGTAGCGTGTGTCCCACTCGTGCGGCAGGCCATCGAGATCACACGCCCGCAGCCGTCGATCGAGCACTGTCGCTCGCTCGGCCATGCCGGTGCTCATATCATGCGATGGCCACACGGTCAGCACGCTTCGCGCCGTGGTGACCGCAGGGTCCCCACGCCCCCCCTTTCACTCGACCGGCTGCTGGGGTTTGCTCCTGCGCATGATCCACGAATGGACCCGCGGCGAGTACACGATCAGCACCGACCCGCGCCGGCTCGACTTGGACCTGATCCACGACTTCCTCTCCGGCTCCTACTGGGCAGCGGGCCGCTCGCGCGAGCGGGTGGCTTGCTCGATCGAGCACTCGCTCCCCTTCGGCCTCTACCACCCGGGTGGGCAGGTCGGCTTCGGCCGCGTGGTGACGGACTACGTGGTGATCGCGTACCTGGCCGACGTCTTCGTGCTCGAGGCACACCGCGGGAAGGGGCTCGGCGGATGGCTCGTGGAGACTGCGCTGGGCGCGCCCGAGCTGCAGAAGATCCGCGTCTGGACACTGGGCACGCGCGACGCGCACGAGCTCTACCGGCGCTTCGGCTTCGCCGAGCCGCGCCCGGGCGTGTGGATGGAGCGGCTCGACGCCGACAGCGACCGCCCTTGACCTTGCCTGACTGACCGCGCCCGATCTTGCCAGGCCCTGGCCGATGTCCTAGCGTCCCGGCGTGCCGCTCGCGATCGACCCGTCCATCCTGGGCCAGGAGTTCGACCACACCCGCTACGGGCCGGTCACGGCCGAGGAGCTGATCGCCTTCGCCCGTGCGCTCGGCGAGACCCGTCCCGAGTACACCGAGCCGGGCCCGAGCCTGGTCGGTCACCCCACCTTCTGCGTCCGCTACAAGGGTGATCGCTTCTACCCCGAGAGCATCCCGAAGACGATCAACGTCCGCGCCGGCCTCGACGCCGGCAAGGACATCCAGCTCGGGGTCCCGGTCTGCCCGGGCGACTCGATCGAGGTCCGCTCGACCCTCCACGAGGTCTACGAGAAGACCGGGCGTACGGGGAGCATGTACTTCGTCGTCATCCGCTTCACCATGACGAACCAGCGGGGCGAGATGCTGGCCGTGGTGGACAATCGCTTCATGCATCGATGACGCGACGGTTCGAGGACGTCGAGGAAGGCGACGAGCTTCCCACCCGGGAGCTCTTCCTGGCCAAGGACCAGGTGCGGGCCTACGCCCGGGCGGCCAACCAGTGGTCGCCCCGCTTCACCGACGACGAGGGGGCGCGGCGGGAGGGCCTCCCCGGCATGATCACGCCCGGGAACATGAGCATGGGCCTCCTGACGGCGCTCATCGAGGCCTGGGCCGGCCCCGGCGTGCTCCGCCGCCTGGGGACGACTTTCCGCGGCCTCGTGCTCCCGGGGCGCACCGTCCGTCTGTGCGGGACCGTGACGCAGAAGGACGAGCGCACCCGCACCGCCGAGCTCGACGTCTGGCTCGAGAGCGACGACGGCGAGCGGCTCGTCATAGGCACGGCCACCGTCGCCCTCGGCTGAGCGAAGAAATTCGCGCCTCGCGCTTGTTCTCCGCCGCCCGCCTGATATACAGCGCCGAGGAGGAGGGGGGAGAGCGTGCGCGGAGGGAGGGGCGTTCACCTGGCGGCTCCAGCCATCCCGCTCGAGCTCGGTGCGCCGACGACCGCAGCGGGCGAAGCGGCGACCGACGACGCCCCGCGCGAGGATCCCTTCGGACTCGACCCGGAGCTCCGCCGGCGCGTCCTGCCCGCCGCTCGATTCCTGCACGATCGGTACTGGCGGATCGAGGTGACCGGCATCCGCCACGTGCCGACGAGCGGGCCGGCGCTCCTGGTCGCGAATCACTCCGGCGCGATCCCGTTCGACGGGGCGATGATCGTCACCTCGGTCGAGCTGCGCTGCCAGCGCACGCTTCGCTTCCTCTACGATCGGTTCGTCGAGAACCTGGCTCCGGTCGCCACCTTCTACGACAAGATGGGTGGCGCGGTCGCGACGCGCGAGAACGCGGTCGCGCGCTTGAAGGCCGGCGAGCTGCTGCTCGTGTTCCCGGAAGGCGTGCCCGGGGTGGCGAAGTCCTTCGGCGACCGCTACCGCTTGCGGTCCTTCAGCCCGGGCTTCGCGCGGCTCGCGCTCGCTCTCGACGTGCCCATCGTGCCGGTCGCCGTGGTGGGGGCCGAGGAGATCTACCCCGTCGTGGGGCGGGCCGAGGGAGTGGGCCGCTTGCTGGGCGTGCCCTACGTGCCCGTGACGCCCTTCTTTCCCCTGCTCGGGGTGCTCGGAGCGCTGCCCCTGCCGACCAAGTGGTTCATCCGGTTCGGCAAGCCGATTCGGCTGGAGGCGCAAGAGGTGGAGGCACGATGGCAGCGGGCGCGGCAGGAGGCGACGCGGGTCCGGCGCACGATCCAGGAGATGGTGGTGCGGCTCAAGCGCCGGCGGCGGTCGGTGTTCTTCGGATGACGGCCGGGGCGGGCGGCGCCGCGGGGACCTACCTCCGCATCGGTGGCGACGTGTTTCCCGTCTACGGCGACGAGCTGCGCGGCTGGAGCCCGCGGGCCGACGACTTCCGCGGGGTGACGGCGTGCTCGCCGTATGTGTACGGCTCGCTCGACGAGCTGTTCTTCGCGCTCGTCAACCTCTGTGCGGGGCCGACGGGGGCCGCGTAGATCGCAGCGGGCGTCGGCGAGGCGGCGGGGCCGCCATCTCCGCTTCGGCTGCGCCGGCCCGACAAGCATCCCCGAGTGGGCATACGTGCCGGCGCAGAGGCGCTGCGATGGCGGCCCCGCCGCCTCGCCGGTGCGTGGCGACGCCTCCCCCCGGGCCCCCGCTACGAGGTCGGCTCGGCTTCCTGGGCGGTCGAGGCTGCGATCACGTCGAGGGCGGCGAGGCGGGCGAGGCCGAGGGCGGCGAGCGTGTCGAGCCCGGCGAGGAAGCCCTCGGTGCCCTCGCCGCCTAGGCCGGCGGCGGCGCCACCCGCGGCGTAGAGCCCCGGGATCGGCTGGCCCTCGGCGTCGAGGACGCGCGCCGTGCCGTCCACGGCGAGACCGCCGAGCGAGCGCCAGCGCGCGCCCGTCACACGGATGGCGTGGAAGGGTGGCTCGAGCGGGCCCGCGAAGCGCGCGCGGCCGAAGGAATCGCCCCCCGACGCGAGGCTTGCGTTGAAGGTCTCGATCGTCAGGCGGAGGCCCTCCGCGTCCAGCTCGAACTGCTTGGCGAGATCCTCGAGCGTCGCCCCGCGCCGCCCGGTGCGCGGCAGGACGACGCGCGCGAAGAACGGGTCGGCGGCTCGGGCTGCGGCCGCCATGCGCTCGCCGAAGAGGAGGTAGGCGACGCGCCCCGGCTGCGCGCGCACGGCGGTCGCGAGCAGCAGGCTCTCCGCCGTCTCGTCGGCGAAGCGGCGGCCGGCCTGGTTCACGAGGACGGCGCCCAGGGCGACGAGCGGCGCGCTCAGCACGAGCTGCCCCGGCGTGGCGAGGAAGGGCGTCACCAGGAAGCTCGCGAGCCGCCGCGTCGCCGCGCCCGCCTCGCGCCCGAGGCGGAGGCCGTCGCCGGTCGCGCGTGCACCGCCCTGAAAAGGGAGCGGGGCGACCGCCGGGCAGTGCTCCGCGACCAGCGCGTCGTCGCCGGCGAACCCGCCGCAGGCGAGCAGCACGCGCCCGCCGAGCGCCTGGCCCGCGCCGCGCCGCTCGCCGCGCACCGACACGCCACGCACCGCCCCGGGGTCGTCCCGCACCAGCCGCTCCGCCACGGTGGTGCTGCGCACGCTGATGTGCGAGTGACGGCTCGCCGCGCGCGCGAGGTCGGCGCTCAGGCCGGCACCGCCGCGCTCACCCGGTCCGTGCAGGCGGGCAACGGAATGGCCGGCGGCAACGTACTCGTGGAAGAGCTCGACCTGCGCTCCGCAGCGGTCCGCCAGCCACGCCACGAGGGGCGCGCCCTGCGCGGCGAGCGCCGCCGCCAGCTCGGGCTCGACCAGGCGGTGGGTGGCGGCGAGGACGTCGTCGGCGAGCCGCTCGGGGCCGTCGTCGATGCCGGCGGCCCGCTGCCAGCGGCTGCCCGCGGCGGCGATCATCTCGGCCTCGGTCGCCGCGCCGCCACCCAGCTCCTTGCTGCGCTCGACGACGATCGTGCGGCAGCCGCGGTCCGCGGCCATGACGGCGGCGGCGAGGCCGCCGACGCTCGCTCCGACGACCACGAGATCCACCTCTTCATGCCACGGCCCGCGCGCCATGGGGGCGGCCTTAGCCGGCCGGCCGGCGACGAGTCAAGGTGAACGACGCGCCCATGGATGGCGCGCCCGCCGGGCGCGCCATTGCAAAGGCTGTCTCGATGGTGATTTATCGCCCGGTGCTTTGGCGCCGGCTGCTCCGGGGGGGGAGGGCGCGCTGGCTCCTCCGCGTCGCGGTCAGCATCGCGATCGTCACCTACATCCTGGTCGACGTCGACACGGAAGACCTGGTGCGGACGCTCGCGAGCGTGCGCCTCGGGCCGCTCGCCGGGGCGCTCGCGCTTTACCTCGCTGGCCAGGCGCTCAGCGCCTACAAGTGGAGCCTGCTCGGCCGCTCGGTCGGCTACGCGCGACCGGTCGGGGAGTACATGCGCTTCTACTTCATCGGCATGTTCTTCAACCTCTTCGGACCGAGCACGATCGGCGGCGACGTCGTGCGCGCCCTCTATCTCGCGGAGGGAGATCGGCCGGGCCTCGCGGTCAACTCCGTGGTGTTCGACCGGGTGAGCGGTCTTGCCCTCCTGATGGCGTTCGGTGCGGCGGCGCTCATCGCCTTCCCGCAGTACGGTCTCCCGTGGCCGCTCACCGCCTCGCTGGTGGCCGGGGGCCTCGTCCTCGTGCTCGGCTGGTGGATGTGCCCTCGCCTGGTGCGTCTGCTCCCGGTCGGCAACCGCCTCCGGCGCCAGGTGGAGACCGAGCTCGGGCCGTTCTGGCGCGACCGGGTGCTCCTCGCTCGCGTGGCGGTCGCGTCGCTCGCCTTCCACCTGACCCAGGTCGGCGTGCAGTACGTCCTCGCGCGTGCGGCGGGCGTCGCGCTGCCGTTCTCCTACTGTCTCGTCCTTCACCCCGTGATCAGCGTGATGACCGCTGTCCCCCTCAGCGTGGCGGGCATCGGCGTGCGCGAGGGCGGCTATCTCTACTTCCTCGGGCGTATCAACGTGGACGACTCGATCGCCGTGACGCTCGGGCTCCTCTGGTTCGCGGTGACGGTGATGGCCGGGCTGGTCGGCGGGGCGCTCTTCCTCGCCTCGGGCGCCGCGCTGCCGCGCGTGTACCCGAGGCCGGCGGTGCCGGCGGACGCGTCGGCGGCGTGACGGGCGGCTACGCCCGTTCCGCCGCGAGCTGTATCACCGCCAGGGTGATCTCGGCCGCGGCGACCATGTCGCTCACCTTCAGCCACTCGCCGGTGGTGTGGATCTCGCGCATGCCCGTGCCGAGGTTCACCACCTCGAGGCCGCGGCCGTTGAGGACGTTGGCGTCGCAGCCGCCGCCCATGCCCGCGGCGGTGACGGTGCGGCCGGTGCGGGCGGCGGCGGCGACGACCAGCCGCATGATGGCCGAGTCCTCGGCGACGGCCATCGGCTGGTAGGCCGCCTCGACCTGCACCTCTACGCGCGCGCCGGGGTGGCGGGCGGCGGCCTCCTCGAAGCAGGCGCGCATGTGGTCGGTCTGGGCGGCGAGCCGCACGAGGTCGTGGCTGCGGGCCTCGCCGCGCACCCGCACCTCGTCGGGGATGATGTTGGTCGCGCGGCCGCCCTCGATGCGGCCGATGTTCGCGGTCGTCTCCGCGTCGATGCGCCCGAGCCGCATGCTCGCGATCGCCTCGGCGGCGACCCGGATCGCGCTCACGCCGCGCTCGGGCGCCATGCCGGCGTGCGCCGCCTTGCCGCGCACCACGACCTCGAGGTGGTTGGCGCCCGGGGCGCGCGTGAAGGCGAGGCCGACGGCGTCGCTGTCGAAGACGAGGCCGCGCCGGGCGCGCACCCGGGAGAGGTCCAGGTGCTTCGCGCCGAGGAGGCCCACCTCCTCGCAGATGGTGAACACCACGTCGAGCGGCGGATGGCGGAGACCGCGCTCGCGGCACACGCGCACGCACTCGCAGACGAGGGCCACGCCCGACTTGTCGTCGCCGCCGAGGACCGTCGTGCCGTCGGTGCGGATGACGTCGTCCTCGACGATCGGCTTGACGCCCTCGCCGGGGGCGACGGTGTCCATGTGCGCGCAGAGGAGGAGCGCGGGCGCGTCGGCGGTGCCCGGCAGGCGCGCGATCAGGTTGCCCGTCTCGCCGCCGAGCGCCGCGCCCGCGCCGTCGAAGCTCACCTCTGCCCCGAGCCCGCCGAGCTCGCGCGCGAGCCGCGCCGCGATCCGTCCCTCGCGGCGCGAGTGGCTGTCGATCTGGACGAGCTCCAGGAAGAGCGACTTCAAGCGCGCGGGCTCGATCACGAGCGGCGGACACTATCACGGCGATCCGCTTGTCGCACGCCGGGCGGGGACGTATCGTCACGCGCGTGGCGGGCGCGGACGAGATCCTGATCGCCGGCGCGGGGGCGCTCGGGTCGGTGGTAGGCGGGCTGCTCGCCGCGGCGGGGTGGCCGGTCACGCTCCTCGGCCGCCGGGCGCACATGGACGCGGTCGGCGGGGACGGGCTCGCGATCGACGGCCTGTTCGGCACGCACCGCATCCGCGGGCTCCGCTGCGCGACCGATCCCGCCCAGGTGGGCGGGCCGTACGCCGCCGTCTTCATGACCGTGAAGGCCTACGACACGCCGGCCATGGCGGCCGCGGTGGCACCGCGCCTCGCCCGCGACGGCTTCCTCCTCTCGCTCCAGAACGGGCTCGGCAACGTCGAGGCGGCGGCGCGCGCGGTCGGCGCCGAGCGCGTCCTCGGCGCGCGCGTCATCTTCGGCGCCGAGCTGGTCGCGCCAGGTGAGGTGCGCGTCACCGTCTACGCGGACCCCGTGCTGATCGGGAGCCCGGACCCCACCGACGGGCGGCGACAGGACGCCGCTGCCCGCTGGGCCGCGGAGCTGTCCGCGGCCGGCATTCCGGCCAAGCTGACCGGCATGCTCATGGCCGAGCTGTGGGCCAAGGTACTCTACAATGCGGCGCTCAATCCGCTGGGCGCGCTCCTCGGCGTGCCGTATGGCGACCTCCCCGCCGATCGCGACACGCGCATGATCATGGACGCGGTCATCGAGGAGGCCTTCGCCGTGGCGCGCGCCGAGGGTGTGGAGCTCGCCTGGCCCGACGCGGCCGCCTACCGCGACGTCTTCTACGGCCGCCTCGTGCCGTCGACCGCCGCTCATCGTCCCTCGATGCTGCAGGACATCGAGCGCGGCCGGCCGACCGAGATCGACGCCATCAACGGGCAGGTCGCCGCGCGCGGCGCCGCGCACGGTGTGCCGACGCCGGTGAACGCGACGCTCGCGCGCTTGATCCGCGCCCGCACGCGCGTCGGCCGCCCACGCGAGGACACGCGATGGAGCGCCTGAGGCTCGCGCGCGCGGCGCTCGACGAGATGCTCGTGCACGCGCGCGCGACGCATCCGGCGGAGTGCTGCGGCGCCGTCCTCGAGCTCGGCGGCCGCGACGTCGTGCGCCGCTTCACGAACGTCCAGGCCCGGCTCCACCGCGAGGACCCGGCCGCCCATCCGCGCGACGCGGAGACCGCCTACGCGCCCGAGCCGAAGGAGCTCTTCGCCGCGCTGCGCGAGGGCGAGGCGCCGGGCGCGCGCGTGAAGGCCTTCTATCACTCCCACACGCGCGTCGGCGCCTACTTCTCGGGCGAGGACCGGGCGCGCGCCATGTTCGGCGACGAGCCCGCCTACCCGGAGGTGAGCTACGTGGTCGTCTCCGACAGCCGCACGCCGGGCGAGGCGCGCGCGTTCCGGTGGGACGAGGGCGCGCGGGATTTCGTGGAAGTGCCGATCGAGGTCTGTTGAGCGCGGGTAGTCTTCTTCTATCCCTTCTCAACGTCTCCGGCCGCTGCTACGCTGGCCGCGCCATGTCGGTCGCCGCCCCCCCCGAGACCCGCTACACGAGCGAGCGCTACCTCGCGCTCATCGACGCGGGCGCCCTCGGGCCCGACGACAAGGTCGAGCTGCTGGAGGGGGAGATCGTCGCGATGGCGCCGGAGGGTCCGAGGCACGAGGTGGCGATCGACAAGACGGCCGACGCGCTGAGGGTCGCCGTGGCGGGACGCGCGGCGGTTCGTGCGCAGCACTCGGTCCATGCCGGCGCCCGCTCCGTGCCGGAGCCGGACATCGCCGTCGTGCCGGGTCGCCACGACGACTACGCGCGCGCTCGTCCGAGGACCGCGCTCCTGGTGGTCGAGGTCTCCGACAGCTCGCTGGCGCGGGATCGATTGAGGAAGGCACCCGTCTACGCCGCGGCCGGCATCCCCGAGTACTGGATCGTCAACCTGCGCGACGACGTCGTCGAGGTATCGCGCGCCCCGGAACGCGAGGCCCGACGTTACACCGAGACGCGCGTCGCCCGCCGCGGCGAGCGCCTCGAGCTGGTCGCACTACCGGGGACGAGCCTCGCGGTGGACGATCTCCTCCCCGAGGTCTGAGCGGGACGCCGGGCGCCCATGACGGAGCGCCGCCCGACCGACCTCGGGACGACCATCGCCGGCATCCGCTTCCCGTTCTGCGCGATGAACGCCGCGGGGGCGTGGTCGTCGACGGCGAGCGAGCTGCGTGCGCTCGCCCGCTCCGCGACCGGAGCGATCGTGCTCAAGACCGCGACCTGGCATCCCTTCGTCCACCCCGCGTACCGCTCGCTCCACAACCCCGGCCACGACAAGCTCCTCCCGCTCGTGCGCGAGCTCGCGGCCCAGGCGCCCTGCCCCGTGGTCGCGAGCATCGCGGGCGTGACGGCGGACGAGTACGCGAACCTGGCGCGCGCCTTCGGCGAGGCGGGTGCCGCGATGGTCGAGGCGAACCTCGCCGATGCGTGGGTGGCGGCGACGCTGGCGCCGTTCGAGGAGCACGACGTCCTGCGCGAGCTGCTCGCGAAGCTGGCCGCCCGCGCGGCGGTGCCGGTCGCGGTGAAGCTGCCCGAGCGGATCGGCGTCCCCTACCGCGCCCTCGCCGCCGCCCTGGCCGAGGCCGGCATCCACGTCGTGGTCGCGCGGAACGACTTCGCCGGCCTCGAGAAGCTCCGCCTGGAGGCGGGCGCGGGCCTCGAGCTGATCGCAGTCGGCGGCATCCAGTCCGGCTACGACGTCGCGCGGGCGCTCTCCAAGGGCGCGCGCGCGGTGCAGGTGGGCGCGGCGCTCGTGGCCGAGGGGCCGGGCATCTTCGCCCGCCTGGCACACGAGATGCGCGTGGCGCGCGGCGAGCGCGGGGAGTAAGCTCCCGGCCCGTGGCGCTCGACTGGAGCCGCATCACCTTCACGGAGCACATGACCGAGGCGGCGGCGGTCGTCGGCGAGTGCCAGGTGGTCATCGACTTCACGCCGAGCGAGCGCGCCGCCTACGAGATCAAGGTGTACCAGTCGCTCAAGGGCGGCGACGCGGAGCGCTACTTCGCCGTCGGTGTGAACCGTGACGACCCACACGGCTTCCGCCCGGTCGGCACGGCGGCGACGCCCGAGGCGGCGCTGCAGAGCTGCCTCAACAATGCGGGCGTCTACCACCGCCGGCGCGTGAAGCAGGCCGAGGGAGGATAGCTGGCATGAGCCTCCGCCACGTCGTCTGGTCGATCGTCGTGGGCTTCCTCGTCGGGCTCTTCGCGCGGGCCATCATGCCGGGCGCCGATCACATGGGGTTCCTCGCCACCTCGCTCATAGGCATCCTCGGCTCGCTCGTGGGTGGGTTCATCGGCGGCCTCGTCTCGCGGCCGAAGGAGGGGGCGGCCTTTCATCCCGCCGGCTTCTTCCTCTCCGTGGTCGGCGCGCTCGTGATCCTGTTCGTCTTGCGCCGCGTGCCCTGAGCGCTAACTACGGCACGCCGCGAGCAGTGCCGGCAGCTCGCTCGCGAAGCGTCCCTTCGCGAGGACCGTTCCGCACCCGCGGGCCGCCATCGCCTCGACCTGCTCGTGGTCGACGAAGCCGACCGCGCGCACGCGTGCCGTGAGCGGGTCGGCGGCGAGGCGTCGGAGGGCCTCGAGCGCCTCGGGGAGGCGCAGGTCCACGATCACGAGCTTCGCCTCCCGCGCCGCCGCGTGGAGCCCGGAGGCATCCGCGGCCCGCTCCACCTCGAGCCCGAGCCGGGCCGCCGCCTCACGGATCTTGGAGACGAAGACGAGGTCCCGCACGAGGTAGACGACCGGCGCCATGCGTGGCAGAGGATAGCGTCCGCAGCCGGGGGACGCGACCCCACCCGGGTGGCGGGAAGACCACGGGGACGCTAAAAAGAATCGGGGATGGAACGCATCGACAGCGTCACGCTCGCCAACAAGGACTACGTCGCCGAGCAGTACCGCCGCTACAAGGCCGACCCGCGCTCGGTCGGCGAAGAGTGGGCGCTCTTCTTCGCGGGCTTCGAGCTGGGTGCCAGCAGCAACGGAGCGGCCGTCGGCGGGGTGGCAGCGGGGGTGCCCGCCGCGACCAGCGCGCCCGTCATCGGCGTCTTCGACCTGGTCCACTCCTACCGCGAGCTCGGGCACCTGGTCGCCGACCTGAACCCGCTCACGCCGAAGCCCGCGGGGCATCCGCTCCTCGAGCCCTCGGAGTTCGGCTTCGGCGACGAGGACCTCGACCGCGTCGTCTCGTGCGGCGGCTTCCGCGGCTGCTCGCGCGCCAGCATCCGCGACCTGATCGCGCGCCTGCAGGCGACCTACTGCGGCACGCTCGGCGTCGAGTACATGCACATCCAGGCCCAGGAGCAGCGCGTCTGGCTCCAGGAGCGCATGGAGACGACCTCCAACCGTCCCGACCTCTCCCCCGAGGACCGGCTGCGCGTCCTCGACAGCCTGATCACCGCCGAGGGCCTCGAGCAGTTCCTCCAGCTCCGCTATCCGACCGCCAAGCGCTTCTCGCTCGAGGGCAGCGACTCGCTCGTCCCCCTCCTCCACACGCTGATCGAGGACGCGGGCATGCTCGGGGTCGAGGAGATGGTCTTCGGCATGTCGCACCGCGGGCGGATCAACGTGCTCGCCAACGTGCTCCGCAAGCCCTACGAGATGATCATCGCGGAGTTCGAGGGGAGCCTGCTCGCCAAGGAGGCGACCGGCGACGGCGACGTCAAGTATCACCTCGGCTACTCGCGCGACCACACCACGCGCGCGGGGCGGAAGGTACACCTCTCGCTCGCCGCCAACCCGAGCCACCTGGAGGCGATCGATCCGATCATCGAGGGCATGGTGCGCGCCAAGCAGCAGCACTTGAACGACGCCGAGTACGCGCGCGTCGTGCCCGTCCTCATGCACGGCGATGCGGCCTTCACCGGCCAGGGCGTGGTGGCCGAGACCCTCGGGCTCTCGGAGCTCGACGGCTACCGCACCGGCGGCACGGTGCACATCATCGTCAACAACCAGATCGGCTTCACGACGCCGCCCGAGGCGTACCGCTTCACCCCCTACCCGAGCGACGTCGCCAAGATCATCCACGCGCCCGTCTTCCACGTGAACGGCGACGACCCCGAGGCCGCGGTGCAGGCGGCCCGCCTGGCCATCGGCTTCCGCCAGCGCTTCAAGAAGGACGTCTTCATCGACCTCGTCTGCTACCGCCGCCACGGCCACAACGAGCTCGACGATCCGACCTTCACGCAGCCGGTGATGTACAAGAAGATCGCCGCCAAGCCGACGCCGCTCACGCTCTACCGCGAGCAGCTGGTCCAGGCGGGGGCGGTCGCCGCCGAGGAGGCGGAGCGGCGGGCGCGCGAGTTCCGCGAGCTGCTGGACGACGCGCAGAGCTACGCGCGCGACTTCATGCCGCGCCAGCCCGTGTTCGTCTTCGGCGGCCTCTGGAAGGGCTTCGGCTGGGCGGGCGATGACTGGAGCGCGAGGACGGCCGTCGCGCCCGAGGTGCTGCACGAGATCGCCGCCGCCTTCACGCGCCTGCCCGAGGGCTTCACGCCGCACCCGAGGGTCGCGCGCCTCATGGAGGCGCGCGCGCAGATGGTGCGCGAGGGACGGGCCATCGACTGGAGCTGCGCCGAGGCGCTCGCCATCGGCGCGCTCCTGCTCGAGGGCATCCCGGTCCGCATGAGCGGGCAGGACACCTGCCGCGGCACCTTCAGCCAGCGCCACGCCGTCCTGCACGACGTCGAGACCGGCGACCGCTACGTTCCGCTC
>Ga0209474_10000723_pt1 | contig 34831 bp, 26 predicted proteins | sample GraSoiAngelo_145_FD_185902 | JGI IMG/M metagenome (GOLD analysis project Ga0209474, IMG submission 185902) | Grasslands soil microbial communities from the Angelo Coastal Reserve, California, USA - 14_1009_05_20cm (SPAdes) (version 2) | ecosystem: Environmental > Terrestrial > Soil > Grasslands...
CGGTCCGCGCCCGACCCAGCGGACCGGTCACGCTGGAACCACACCACAGCCACCAGCAGCAGGACGATGAGCAGCAGCTGGAGCGCCAGCGATTGCACCGTGGGATAGATGCCGAGCACGGGGATGCGGGGCGCCCACGGGACCACGCTCACCCGCACCAGTCCCGACTCCTGCAGGTCCGCGATGCCCTTTCCCGCGAACACGAACGCCATGTAGTAGAGCATCGCGCTCGTCACGGCGAAAAACGGCTTGAGCGGCACTCTCATTCCGAAGCGGTCGACCGCCACGTAGACGATTACCAGCGCCAATGCCCCGGTCGCGATGCCCGCGATCACTCCCACGACTCCGGCGGCGCTGCCCGATCCCGCCGAGGAGAGCAGGGCCTTGTAAAAGAGGATGGTCTCGAACCCCTCCCGATAGACGGCGAGGAAGGCCACCGACGAGAGCGCGAACCCCGACCCGGTCGACAGCGCGTCCTCCATCCGGCCTTTCACGAAGGCGTTCCACTTGGCGACCTCGATCTTCGAGAGCAGCCAATAGCTGACGTAGAAGAGCACGGCCGTGGCCAGGAGCATCGTCCCGCCCTCGAGCGCTTCTCGCTGGCCCGGCGTGATCTCGAACAGCAGCGCGATCACCACGGCGGTGGCGGCGCTCGCGGCGACCGCCGCCCAAGCGCCCCGCGCCACATGCCGCCGGCGCTCGAGCGCGCCCGCCTTCGAGAGAAACGCCATGAGCGCGGCCACGATCAGGATCGCCTCGAAGCCTTCCCTGAGCAGCAGCACGAACGACTGCACGAACAGGCTGGCGCTCGAGCTCCGGTCGGCCACCAGCCGCTCGGCGCGCTCCAGGTCGGCGAGCAGCCGGGCGTGGATCGCCGCGAGCTCGTCCGGGCCGGCGCCCGCCGCCGCCCGGGCGCGCAACAGCGTGAACGCCTGCTCGAGGTCGCTCGCGAGGGCCGGGTTCTTCACCCGCACGTCCGTCTCCACCTGCTCGAAGGTCAGGTAGGCGTCGAACGCCACCTTGTCTGACCTGAGCGCGACGCCCGAGTCGAGTTGGCGCCGCACCACGGAGAACGTCGCGGCCGCCGGGGACGCCTGATACTTCTGGCGCTCGGCCGTGGGCAGCACGCGCAGAAACGCCACGATCCTGGCCGCGTCCCCGGGATCGAGCGTGCGCGCGAAACCGGGCATCGCGGTTCCCGGCCGACCCTGCAGAATCAGCTCCTCGAGTTCGCGGTCGGTGAATCGGCCCTGGACGGCCAGGTCCCGCAGCGCGGGCGGCCGCACCGAGAGCGTGGCGGCGAGCAGACCGTCGCCGCCACCGGTGGCGCCGTGGCACGACGCGCACGTGGTCGCATAGCGCCCCTCGCCCTCGCGCACCAGGCCCTCGTCGGCGCGCAGCGTCGCCACGTACGTGGCCACGGCCCAGCGGTCCTCCGGGGAGAGCGTCTCCTCGAACTGCGGCATGGCCGTGCCGGCCACGCCGAGCGTGATCTTGCGATACACATCCAGCGGCGAGACCGTGCTCATCGCATCCCGGTCCGCGAGGCTTGCGGGCGGGGGACCCTGCAGGTGCTTCGCTTTCGGGCCGTCCCCGCGCCCGGTCGGACCGTGACACTGCGCGCACTGCTCCTGGTAGACGGCCGCGCCGCGCACCAGCGACGGCGGGCGCGACGGGAACGTTTCGAGCGCACCTCCCACGACGGTCGCGATGTGCTGCACCAGCAGCGCGGCGCGCGCCGCGACCGCGGCGGGTGGCGCGGCGCGGTCGAGCATCGCCCGCAGCGCCACGAAGTCGGAGTCGGCAGTCGCGCGCACTACCCGCGGAAGCGAGCCGATGTCGAGCCGGGCCTGGTCGAGAAACTGCTTGGCCTCGGAGACCTCCTCCGGGTTCGTCACCCGGCCGCCGCCGGGCGCAACGCCAACGGCGTACTCTTTGGCGGCGAGCGAAGCGGCGGCTACGATGCGTCGGGCCACGGCGAGCGAGTCCATCGCCTGCGCCCCGGCGGACGCCGCGATGCACGTGCCCAACAACAAGCCGACCATTGACTTACGGTAGATGGAAACGGTTCTCGGAAGGAGGATTTTCAATACTAGAGTAATTCTGTCGGGAATGCAAGGCAATCCATCACACGCGCTCCAGCACCACCACGGCTATGGCCGCCTGATGCGTGTGGGAGAGCGACAGCAGCACGCGGTCGACGCCCAGCTCACGCGCCCGTCCTGCCGCCGTGCCGCTGAGCCGCACGTCCGGCCGCCCGTCGGGCGCGCGCGTGATCTCGATCTCACGCCACCCGATGCCGCGTGCGAGGGCCGTGCCCTGGAGCGCCTTGTAGACGGCCTCCTTGGCGGCGAGGCGTACGGCGACATGGGTCGCGGGGTCGGGCCGGCTCTCGCAGTACGCGCGCTCATCCGGTGTGAGCAGGCGCTCGAACACCCGGGCGCCCTTATCGGCGATGATCGCCGCGACGCGGGACACCTCCACGAGGTCGACACCCACGCCGATCGCGCTCAGAAGCCCAGCCGCGTGGCAAGCCATGCGGGGGCGGGAGCGTAGCCGCCGAGCACGAGGCCCAGCCAGATGAGCCCGACCGCGAGCGGCGTCCACAGCACGATCACGGGCCAGAGGGGTGGTCGCCAGCGTGCGATGGCCTCGGTCTCGAGCGCCCAACGTCGCCGCTCTTCGGCCACGGCCGCCTCGAGCGCGAGCCACGCCGCCTCGAGTCGCCGGGCGGCCGCCCGAAGCGCGTCCTGCCACTCGGCGTGGATCGTCTTGTCGAGGACGCCCGCGTCGCGGGCCCGGAGCCCCGCGGCGTCGAGCACGTCGAGCGCGGCGACGAACGCCTCACCGCCGGCGGCCAGGCGGGCGCCAATGGCGCGCTTTTCCGACCCCGTGAGGAGCCGGCGGCGGCGCTGCCGTGCGGGCATACGGGCGCGCCGCGTGGCGCGGTCGATTTCGCCGTCCAGCGCCGCCGTCACGCGCTCGGCCGCCCGCTTCACCGCCGCTTCCCACGCCGCCAGCCACGCGTTGCGGCCCGCGGCCTCGATCACTTCCTTACGCTGGTCGCGCGCCGCGGCGGCTCGGGCGCGGCCGCCCAGCTCCATGACGCGCGTCGCCAGGTCCTCGCGCACGTCGTCGAGCGGCACCCATGGCTCCTCGAGGCGACGCGGCACCAGCAGGCGCCCGAGCGACGACGCGAGCTCCGGCACCCGCAGCGGCATCGGGATCTTCACTCCCGGGCTCATCGCGCCAGCAAGGCGGCGCGGCCGGTGCGCCGCTCGAAGGCAGCGACGAAGTACGGCAGCGATTCCGCGAGGAAGCTCGCGCGCCCGAGGCCGGTTGCCGCGATCGCCCGCTCGATACCGGCAGGCTCACCCTCCACCTCGATGAGCACGTCCATGTCGGGATACCACTCGAGCCGCAGCACCGCCTGCCCCAGCCGGTAGACCTCGACCCGCCGATCGATGCGCAGCGACACGGCGAAGCCGAGCCGCTCGAGGATGGCCAGCACGCTTTCCGGATCCGCCACGCGCGCCTCGGCTTCGGCGCGGTGACGGTATCGGCCCCGTTGCGAGTGCGGGCCTTTCCACGCGAGCACCCCGTAGGCGGGCGCGCCGTCGGCCGGCCGGAACACCCGCAGCCGCAAGACCTCGTCGCGGTCCGCCAGCCGGCCACCGCGGTCGAGGCGCCGGTCGAGCATGTCGCCCTGGAACTCGAGCACCGCGCCGGCGCGCACCAGCGCGCTGCGCAGCGCATCGGGATCTTCGAGCCGCGCCTTGACCTCGAGCTCGTCGACGGCCGGGGGAGCGGGGACGGGGACGGGGGCTGACCGACTCACGTGAAGATGGCGTCCAGCACCGCGGCCGTGTCGGCGAGTGTCGCGAACACATGGGCGGCCCCGGCCGCGCGCAGGGCCGCCACGTCGTAGGAGCCGGTGGCGACGGCCACGCTGCGCGCGCCGATCGGCCGGCCGCACGCGACGTCGTCCGGCGTGTCGCCGATCACGACCACGTCGGCGCCCGCGAACCGGCGGCTGGTGAGCGCGGCCGCGCGCTGTGCGGCGACCGCCGGCAGATCGGCCCGCCGGGCGGAATCCGAGCCGTACGCTCCGACCCGGAAGCGCGCCGGGTCGAGTCCCGCAGAGCGCAGCTTCAGCGCCGCGCCGGGCGCCACGTTGCCGGTCAACAGGCCCACCAGCGCCCGTTGCCCAACCTCGTGCGGCTCGAGGGCGGCGAGCAGCTCCCGCGTCCCCGGCATGAGCTTCGTGGTCTGGGCGGGGCTGGCGAGCTCGCTGCGCAGGTGTTCCACGTAGCGGCGGCACACGGCGTCGATGCGACTCACGTCCTCGGCGGCCGGGTGACCGGCCAGCGACAGCAGCTCACGCACGATCTGCGGATCGGTCTTGCCGTCGAACCGGTAACGCTCGATCGGCCCCGCCGTGCCCGCCTCGTCGAGCAGCGCGCGGTGAATCGCCCGCCGACCGGCGCCGTCGGTCCAGAGCAGGGTGCCGTCGATGTCGAAGAGGACGAGCTTCATGCGGGAAAAATAGGCGGTCAGCTTCGCGAAGTCTCGGGGCGGCGCACGGCGACGAGCATGCCTCGCAGCCGTTCCGCCGCCGGCGTGTCGGCGAACAGATCGTCCGAGGCGACGCCCCCGCGCGCCAACGCGGAGTGCACGATGTGACCGGCCCCCGCCCACAAGGCCACGTGAGCAATGCGGCGGCCGTCGGCGAAACAGAGGATATCGCCCGCATTGTAGCCGGCGCCGGAAGGGTCGATCGCGACCGCGCGGCCGGTGAGCGCCTGCTGATCGCTGTCACGCGGCAGGCTGATGCCCCGGGCCGCGTACGTCGCCTGCACCATCCCCGAGCAATCGACGCCCCATTCGGTGCGTCCCCCCCACAGGTACGGGGCACCCGAGAACCAGCGCCGTGCCCACTCGGGAGCGGCCAGCAAGCGCGCTTCGGCCCGGTACTCCGCTTCCGGTCGCACCACGCCCCACGCGACGCTCCACGCGCGGCCGTCCGCGGTGTCCACGAGCCCGTCGCGGCGCAATACGACGCGCGCCCCGAGGGCCAGCCGAAAGCGCCGGTCTTCGAACTTGAGCTCGGCGCCGAGCGATCGCGCCGTGGCTCGCGTGGTCCAGTCCTCGGCCCAATCGTCCGGCCCGGTCGCCACAAAACCCGCGTGGACCCAGCCGTGGTAGCCGTCGGGCGCGCGCACCCGCAGCCATGTCCCGTCGCGCCGCTCGAGCAGCGCCATCGGCTCCCCATGCAGCAGCTCGCTCACCCGGTCGGCCGCGATCCGCGGCTCGCGCAACAACGGCGCGACAGCGGCCGTCGTCACGGCCGCTGGCTCGTCCCGCACTGAGGCGTCGGGCAGGAGGCGGATGTCGGCGGCGTGGTGCGCCGCGGCGGCGATGCGCCGCAGCTCGTCCAGGGCGTCGCGACTCGTGGTACACCCGGCGAGCGCGGCCGGCAGGACGGCCACGTCGAGCACACCGAGCCGCGGGTCGGGCACCCACTTGCGCGCCACGTCTCCGACGTCGCGCTCGAGATGATCGGTCATCGGAGACGGGGGGAAAGTGAGGGGCGTCCGTCATGTGTCCCCACTCCAAGGAGTGGGCCCGGCACCGCACTGCCCTCAAGGGCATTGTGCTTCAGCACAGTGTCGTCCAGGGCCCAGGCTTTCAGCCTGGGATATCCGAGCGGGGCACGGCCTGGGATCACGGGCGCTGATCCGCCAATCCCGGCACGGCCCCGAGCCCGCGCGCCAGCCGCACCGCGCGCTCCACCGCCACCGGCACCGCCAGCGCCGCCAACGCCTCCGCCTGGATCGGCGTCGCGGGCGCGGTCGCCACGGTGCTCACGGCGAAGACGACGTCGCCGTCGAACAGGGTGCCGTAGGGCACGATGCGACGGGCGAGTGCGTCCCCCGCCGCGTGCGCCAGGCTCTCGAGCGCCGTGCGATCGAGCGCCGCGTTGGTCGCCACCACGGCGAGCGTCGTGTTGGCGCGGCCGAACGGGGCGCCCCCCGCGGCGAAATGCTCGAGGGCATCGGCGAACCGGCCGTCCGGGCCGCGCGCGCCCGCGAGGATCGACCCTGACCCGTCCAGGATGTCGCCCACGGCGTTCACCACCACAAGCGCGCCCACCACGATGTCTGCCCGGCGTACGGCCCACGTCCCCACCCCGCCCTTCATGGCGCGGCCGGGCCCCAGCGCTTTGCCCACGGTCGCGCCCGTGCCCGCCCCGACCGTCCCCTCGGACACGTCGGCAGACGCCGCGCCGCACGCACGATACGCGTCGTCCGCGGTCGGCCACCGGTCGGCCTTGCCACCGGGCCCCAGATCGAAGTCGAAGATGACGGCGGTCGGCACGATCGGGACGACGCCCGCGGGCCCGAGCGGCAGTCCGCGACGGCGCTCGCGTAGCCAGCGCATCACGCCGTCGGCCGCGCCCAGCCCGTACGCCGAGCCGCCGGTGAGCAGGATGGCGTCGATGCGGCTCACCAGGTGGCGCGGGTTGAGGGCGTCGAGCTCGCGCGTGCCGGTGGCGCGCCCGCGCACGGCACCGGCCGCGCGCATCCCGCCCTCGGGCGCGAGCACGACGGTGCACCCGGTCGCCCGCGGCAGGTCGGTCCAGTGACCCACGGCGAGGCCCGGGACGGCGGTGATGCTGGTGGGATCGGACGACGTCATCGGAACGCGGAAGTTAGCTCGGCTTGCTGGCCTTGTAGAGGGTACATACGTTAGCGCATGCCCAACCCCCCAACGCAGGACCAACCGACCACGGTGCTGGTGGTCGACGACGAAGACGGCATCCGCCAGGCGCTGGACCGGTTTCTGGCCCGGCTCGGCTACCGCGTGCTGCAGGCGTCGAGCGGTGCGGAGGCGCTCGACCGCCAGGCGGCCGAGCAGCCGCAGGTGATGCTCTCCGACATCCGCATGCCGAACATGAGCGGGGTGGAGCTCGTCCCCAAGGCGCTGGCCGCCGACTCCGACCTCGCCATTATCATGCTGACGGCGATCGACGAGCCACGCACCGCGATCGAGTGCCTCAAGCTGGGGGCGTATGATTACCTCATCAAGCCCGTCGATCTGGACGAGCTGGAGCTGTCACTGCAGGGCGCCCTGCGGCAGCGGCAGCTCGAGGTCGACCGACGCGAGCTGGAGCAGTGGCTGGCGCGCGAAGTCGCCGTGCGGACGCGCGACCTGGAGGAGCGCACCACCGTTGTGGAGGATATCGCGCTGGCCGCCCTGGCGGCCGCGGGGGACTGGGCCGGCGTCGGCGACGCGGTACAGAAGCTCGCGAAGGAGCTCGGGACCTCACCCGACGACGTGCAGCGGGAGATCCGCAAGCGGCGTGGCGGGAGCTAAGCCTGCTTCGACGCCTTCGCCTTCTCCTCGCACGCCTTGCAGCGCGTGACCCCACGGAACGAGCAGATGAGACAAATGAAGGTCCCGCAGTCCGCGCACGGGTAGCCCTCCGAGGCGCGCTCTTCATTGCCGCAATAGCGGCACACCATCGCATCGTGCTCCATCAGTTTCGGCTTCTCGGTCATGGGCGCCTCAGAGGTCGAGCTGGTACACCTTAATCTTATTGATCAGCGTCGCGCGCGAAATGCCGAGCTCCAGGGCGGCGCGGGTGCGGTTGCCGCCGTGGAACCTGAGGGTCTTCTCGATGTGCCCCCGCTCCACGTCCGCGAGCGCCTGCGGCTGGTGGCGTTTGTCCCCTCCCCCCTTGCGCAGGTCCGCCGGCAGATGCTCCACGCCGAGCTGCGCCGCACCGCGAGCCAGGATCATCGCCCGCTCGACCACGTTGCGCATCTCGCGCACGTTCCCGGGCCACGGGGCGGAGAGCAGGCGGTCCAGCGCCTCCGCGCTGCAGGCGCTGGGGCACCCGGGCATCTGCGGCGCGAAGTCGGCCAGAATGCGGGTCAGGAGGGCGAGCCGGTCGTCGCGCGACCGCTCGCGCACGGCCGGCAGGCGCAGCGGCATGACGCTCAGACGATAGTACAGGTCCTCGCGGAAGCGACCGGCGCCCACGTCCGCGACGAGATCGCGATTGGTCGCCGTCACCAGGCGGACGTCCACCGTGATCTCACGGCTACCCCCCAGGCGGCGGAAGGTCTTCGTCTCGAGCACCTTCAGCAGCTTGGGCTGCAGCTCCGGCGCGAGATCACCGATCTCGTCGAGGAACATCGTCCCGCGGTCGGCCAGCTCGAACAACCCCTGGCGGCGCTCCTTGGCGTCGGTGAAGGCGCCCTTCTCGTGTCCGAACAGCTCGGACTCGAGGAACGTGGCCGAGAGGCCGCCGCCGTTCACCTCGACGAAGGGACCGCTCGCCCTGGGCGAGAGGTGATGGATGATGCGCGCCACCCAGCCTTTGCCCGTACCGCTCTCCCCGGTGAGCAGCACGGTCGAGCGCTCGCTCGCGGCGAGCAGCTCGATCTGGCGCCCCAGCTCACGGATCGCCGGCGACGTGCCCAGCGACTCGAGCCCCGCATCCTCGTGCTCGCGCGCCCGCAGCAGCGCGTTCTGGCGCACGAGGCGGACTTTCTCCGACACGCGCGCCGTCGCGGCCGCGAGGTGGTTCAGGTCCACCGGCTTGGTCAGGAAATGCTCGGCCCCGAGCTGCATCGCGCGCACGGCCGTTTCGATGTCCCCCTGGCCGGTGAGTAGTATCACCGAGCCCCCGCGCGAGCGCAGCCGCTCCAGCACCTCGAGCCCGCCCACATCGGGTAGATGCAGGTCGAGAATCACCACGTCGGGGCGGAGGCGGTCGAACGCCTCGAGACCGGCCTGCGCCGTCTCGGCCCGCCCCACCTCGTAGCCGATTCGATCGAAGTAATCCCCCACGGCACGCAGCACGTCGGCGTCGTCGTCGATCAGGAGAACGCTGTCAGGCATGCGCCTTCCCGAGCGGCGCCGTGCGGGGATCCACGATCACGCGCAGGGCGCCCGGCAGCAACCGGGCCTCGAACGGCGCGTCGCCCGCCGGCTCGCCGTCGAGCTGCATCGGCCGGGGCGGGCCCTCGAGCACCTCCACGCGCACCGTCCGGCCGCGCCCGAACCAGAGCCGCCGCGCGCCATTGCGCGGCCGCCGCAACAGCTCGAAGAACGCGCTGAGGCTCTCGAGCGCCCCCTCGGCTCGGAGCACCAGCACGTCGAGCCAGCCGTCGTCGGGGGCCACGTTGTCGCGCAGCCGCAGAAACGGGGGCACCAGCTCGCCGCAGTTCGCCACCAGCACCATGGCCGCCGGCAGCTCGTGTGCCACGCCGTCCACCGTCACTCGATGCAGCGGGCTCGTCACGTCGGGGAGGGTGGCGAAGGCGTGCATCACATAGGCCGCCATCTTCCAGCGGCGCTTCTCGGCCGCCCCCGTCCGCGCCATGAGTCGGGCGTCGAACCCGGTGCCGCTGCACACGGCGAAGTAATGCGTGCCGTCGGGGCGCTCCACCGTGCCCAGGTCGATCGCCGCCGTCCGGCCCGCGAGGATCACGCGTGCGGCCGCCGCCGCGCCCCGCGGCAGTCGCAGGTTGCCTGCCAGCAGGTTTCCTGTCCCGCCGGGGACGAGACCGAGCGGGATGCCGCCGTCCGCCGCCCCGGCGGCGATCTCCATCGCGGTGCCGTCACCGCCGTAGCACACCAGGGCGTCGAAGCCCTGCTCGGTCGCCTCGCGCGCGAAACGGCGCGCGTCCCCCGCCTGCGCCGTGGCGCGTACCTCGACGGTCCAGCCGCCACCGCGCAGCGTGTCGCGAATCGCCGTCACCGCGCGTGCGTCGGTGCGCGCCGCCGCGGGGTTGGCGATCAGCAGGGCCCGCGTCATGCTCAGTAGCGCCGCTCCCAGAACAGGTCCAGCCCCACCTGACGGGGCACCGTGGTCGCCTGGCCGCCGCTCGAGGCATCGGGCAGGCACGTCTGCACGGGCGCGAAGCTCGCCTCGGTGCGCCACTCGGGGCTGATGCGGAACTGGAGCGACAGGCCGAGCAGGTTCTGCACACCCCCCTGGCCCCCCTGGCAGTAGCCGGCGTTCACCACCAGGAACGTCTTGGGACCGAGTTGTCGCCCCACGGCGAGCTGCAAGCTCGACAACGGGGTTCCCTGCCCTCCCCCACCGGGCTGAATCTCGACGTAGTCCACCGGCACCCCGCCTGACACGATGGTCTGCTCGATCTCACCCGACAGGACGGAGAACGCGCTCTGTAACACCGCCCGCTGATCGGCGATCCCGCCTTGATCGCCCGCCAGGTCCACGCTGCGCTTGCCGAACAGCAGCAACGAGATCAGCTCCGTTTGGGACAGGTCCTGTTTCTCCGCCGCGAGGGTGACCTTCGGCACGATCAGCGTGCCGGTGATGTGCGCCACGACGGTGATGTCTTCGTTGGGGGCCCCGGGCGTGGGAACCGGATGGACCACGTGCTTCGCCTCGATGTCGAGCGTCGCGTCCTGATCCGGCGTGCCGAAATACCGCACCGTTCCCTGCGAGACCACGAACTCGCGCGACACCGGCCCGACCTTGAGGCGGTACGTGCCCCGCACGGCCTGCAGGGTGCCGCTCACGAGATAGAGATTGCGCCGCTTGGTGAGCCGCGCCGATCCGGCGAGCTGAATGTTGGCCTCGTTCGAGCGCAGCCAGACGTCGTTCCCCATCTCGAGTCCCAGGTCGTCGATCCGCAGGCTGTCGAGGAACACGTTCTGGAACTCCGGGCCGAGGCGTTGCTGCTCGATCAGCGAGGCGAGCGACGTGTCGGCGAGCTCGTCCAGGTTCACGATGCGTTTCTGCACCAGGTCGGCGAAATAGAGCGCACCGGACGTCACATTGACCTGGCCGGTGAGTGTCGCTCCGAACACCGGCCCCTGGAGTAGGAGCCGCCCGCTGGACGTGATGGTCACGTTGTTCTTCAGGTCCAACGCCTTGAACTGGTCGGCGGCGATCCGCAGGTCGAGCACCGGGTGGGTGAGCCGTTCGAGCCGCACGACGCCGGATACGTCCGCCCGGCCCCGCTCACTCGACGCCGACAACGCCTGCACGGCGATCGAATCGCCCGAAAGCGCCAGCCGGCCGTTCACGGCTTCGTAGCGGACGTTCAATGCCGGAATGGTCGCGGCGGCGTCGGCGATCTGGAGGGCGCCCCGCAGCCTGGGCGCGTCCCACGTCCCCGCGATGCCCAGGTCGGTCGAGAACACGCCGGTCACCTGGCGCACGGCGGGCGTGAGCGCTTCCAGCACGGCGAGGTCCACGCTGTCGGCCGTCGCCCGCACCGACAGGGTATCCGCAAGCTGCCGGCGCTCGACCGGCATGATGGCGAGGTCAAGCGGGAGAAACGCCTGCACGGCGAGGATCTGCTGACCGGAGCGCCACAGGTGCACCGCCGTGCTCAGCCGGCGGTCACGATACTCGAAGGTGCCGTCGACGAAGGGGGCGCGGAACTCGCCGAACCGCCCGTTCGAGAGCGAGAAGGAGCCGCTCGACACCGGACTGGCCCGACTGCCGGTAAGGCCGGCGGTCGCGCTCACCGTCCCCCCCACGCCCGCGGTGTCCTGCTCCAGCAGCGCGTACATCCCCGCCAGCGGGAAGGCTTCGAGCTGCAGGTGCGCGTCGGCCCGGCCGCGCGTGGGAAGGTCGCCCTGCAATGTGAGCTTGCCCGACCCGTACACGCTCTTGAGTGCCAGCCGACTTACGCGCGCCGCCGAATCGGTGACGGTGAGCTCAGTCGGCCGCTCCAGCACCCAGACGTCGCCGGGGAGCTGCACGGCGAGGGAGTCCAGCCCCACGGCCCGTACCGTGCCGGCGGGGCCCGGGCGGCGGGCGAAGCGCCCCCCGGCGAGAAAGGCACCGCCCGCGCCCATGCGCGAGCGGGCGAACCAGGTGAGCGAGTCCAGGGTCCCGCGCCCGGCTGCCGCCGCCCCCGAGAACCCGAGCGTGCCGTAGGCGAGGGAGTCGAGCGTCGCCTCCAGCGCGAACGTGGGCGTGGGACCCGGCTGCCATTGCAGGCGGACCCGGCCGGCCGGCACCAGCCAGCCGTGCCACGCCACCCGGTCGACGCTGGCGCGCACGTCGACGCCGAGCGAGTCGAGCGAGCCCCCCAGCGTCGCGACCACCCGGGCCGATCCGACGAGTGGGCGATTCGGCCGGGGATCGAGGTCGGGGTCGGGGTCGGCGCGCGCCGCGTTGTCCCGCTGCGCGAGCCAGGTCACGAGCGAATCGATGGCGCTCAGGCTGTCGGCGTCGAAATCGAGGGCCAGCTGCCCACTGGCACCACGCGTCCAGCCGAGCGAGCCGGAGCCGGTGGTGACGAGCCCCGGTTGGGCCAGTCGCAGCGAGTCCACGTACACGCGGCGATCGGCGAGCCGCAGCCGCAGGGCGCCCGAGTCGAGCCCTGCCCCCGCGAACAGCGACGGGCCGAGCAGTGCAGTCACCGCGCCGCTGGGTGCCACGCCGCTGTCGCCCGTGAGGGCGCCGCGCAGGGTCAGGCCGAGACGCGAGGGCGGGGCGCCGCTGAGCCACTGCGCCAGGTCCAGGTCGCGGGTGGAGAGCTCGAAGTCACGGGCACCGTAATGCGGCAGGTCGAGGGCCAGCACGCCGTCGGCGCGCACGTCGCCGCCCTCCCCGGCGTGCAGCTCGGCGTGCGTCTCCAGGGCGCCGAGCGGGCCCGCCAGCTTTATCGGTCCAGACACGGCGCCGTGCAACGGCAGCGAGGGGAAGCTGCCCTTGAGCCCGTCGAACGAGAGCGAGTCAGCCGTCGCGTCGCTGTAGATGCCGAGCACCGCGCCGCGCGTATCGAGCCGCACCGCGCCCGTGAGGCGGCTCGCCGGCCGGTCGCCGTCCCGCTGCTCCAGCGTGCCCGTGAACTGCGCGTTCTTGAGCGGCCCCGCGAGGCTGCCCGTGGCGAGGAGCATGCCATGCAGTCGCACCGCGGGCGCGAGCCGGGCCACCGTGCGCAAGTCGACACTCGCCGCCTCGACCGCGAACGGCTGAAACCGGATGCCGTCGGCCGCCTTGAGGTTCACCTCTCCCTTGCCCCGCAGCCGGGTCTCGGGCCATCCGGGCACGAGCGAGTCGTGGAACGACCAGTCGGTTTCGAGCGCGAGCGCCGTGAGCGGTCCCGTGGCGACGGTGCGCCCGCTGAGCCGTCCCGCAAAGGGGAGCGTGTCGAGAAACGGCCGGGCGAACTCGAGGTCGAAGTCGCGGGCGTCGAGGTCGGCGTCGCGCAGCGCCACCAACCCCGAGTCCGCGACGCTCAAGGCCGTGACCCGGCCCGCGACCGTGCCGCCCGCATACGCGAGGCGCAGGGAATCCACCCCGACCTCGAGCACCCGGCTGCCATGCGAGCGCACCCGCACGTCCCCCGAGAGTACGCCCGTGGCGGGCGCCCCGGTGAAGCGGCGATCGATGAACGGGAAATCGCCGAGCGTCGCCGAGTCGGCACGCAGCCGGAGATCGAAGAGCATGGTGCCGCGCGGCCAACGCACGGCGCCGCGGGCGTTGCGCAGCCCGGACGCGGGCAGCTGCACGCGGGCGAGGCGTACCTCCATCGAGTCGCCGATCACGTGGAGCCGGCCCGTGAGGTCGACGAGCCGCACGGCCGGGTCGGTGCTCTCGAACGCGAGCCGCGACACGTCGATGCGGATACCACGCTCGCGGGGCGAGGAGACCTGCAGCGCGGCGAGGTGCGCGTCCAGATGCTCGAAGCGCCGCACCCGCAGCCGGCCGTTCGGTCCGCCGCCAGCGATCTCCAGCGCCGAATCGCCGGGGGCGGGCTGGCGCGCCTGCAGCCGCAGCGTCACGCTGCCGTCGGTGATGCGGACGTTCCGCAGCAGGATGAGCGCCGGCGGCCCGTGCGGTCCCTTGTCCGGTCCGCCCAGACGGAGCAGCTCCTCGATGTTGAGCCGCCCGCTCGGGTGCTGCACGATGTTGATCACGGGCCGGCGCAGATCGAATTCGAACAACACCGCCCGCCCCGCCGCAAAGTCGAAGGGGTTGTAGCTCACGTCCGCCCGCGGCAGCCAGGCGACCAGCGTGCTGTCCGCGTCGAACAGGCGCACCTGAGAGAGGGTGAGGCCCGTGAGCAGCGAGCCGCCGACGTCGCCGACCTCGATCGTGCCCGTGAACACCTGGTGCAGGGCCCCCGCCGTCACGCGCGTGAGCAAGGCGCGTCCCGCGTCCGTGCCCACGAGCGACGCGAGCGCTCCCAGGAAGCAGGCGAGCAGCCCGGCGAGCATCCACAGCGCGACCCCGAGGGAGCGGCGGACCATCAGAACGCCTGTCCCACGGCGAACTGCACCACGACCCGCCGCCAGAATCCCGCGGGCACCAACGGATGGATCGGCACCGGGTTGCCGGCCAAGTCGGTGACGGCCGTGAGACTGTTGGTCGTCCGGTTCAGCAGGTACAGCGCCCCCGCCTCGGCGGGATAGCCGTTATAGGCGGCATCCAACCGCACCGGCCCGAGCGGCGTCACGAACCGCACGCCCACGCCCGGCGTGAATCGCACGCCCCGGACCGTCGGATCCTCGCGCTCCCACACCTGCCCGACGTCCGTGAACACGGCCACGCGCATGCGGTCGGGAAATAGCGGCGTCGGGAACCGGAACTCGGCGTTGGCCACGAAAATCGCATTGCCGCCGGTGGCGGACGCCTGCAGGTTGCGGTAGGTCGTGTCGCCGCCCGTGACCTCGATGGAATCCGTCACGTACACGCGCGGACCGAGCTCGTTGCGGGCATACCCGCGCACCGAGTTGGGACCCCCACCATAGAACCGCTGATCCGGCGGCACGAAGCGGACGCTCTGGCCGGCGAAGCTGATCCGGCGCGCCGGCAGGATCGTGCCGCCCAGCACGCGCCAGGCGAACGCCCCACGGCGCCCGATCGGGTAGTAGCGCGACACCTCGAGCTGCCCACGGTTGAATTCATACAGCGTGTCCGACCCGACCAGCCGTGACGAGTGCGTCAGCGAAGCCGTGACGATGCCCCCCGCCGTAGGGTCGAGCACCGAGTTCGTTTGGTTCCGCACGCCCGAGATCGTCACCGCCCCGAACCGCCGCCGGTTGGAGAGGAACGCCTGCTCGGACGCGTCGCACAACCGAAATAGTTGACAGTAGATCGCGGGGGCCGCCGTCGTCCGCCCCACCGAGTAGCCATAGCCGAGGGTGACGGGAATGTTGCGCCGGGCGTTGAAGGTCATCGCCAGATTCGCCCCTACCGCCTGGCGCGTGTAGGCGTTGAACTCGGAGCGCCGCTCGGCAAACAGCGCGACGCTCGCCGTATGGCGCGGCGACAGGAACGCCGGCTGGCGCAGCGTCAGCGTGGCGTTGTAGTTGGCGGTATCGGACGTCGGGTCGTCGTGGAGCGGGTGACACACGTTCTGCTTGAACCCCGCATCGGCGGGAACGCCGACGCCGAGCTTGGAGAGCTGGCCGGTGAGATCGAGCGAGCGGGCGCCGCCCAGGAAGTCGTAGGCCGTCCAGCCGCTCTGCACTCGGAAGCAGTCGAGCGAGCCGTATCCCGCGCCGATCCGGATGCGCCGCAACGGTGCTTCCGCCACGCGCACGATCACCCGCACCGTCGAGTCGCCGCCGGGCCGGGGCGCCGTATCGGCCAGCACCACGTTGACCGAGCGGAACATCCCCAGCCCGTACAGGTCGCGCTGCGTCACATACAGCTGATCCTGCCGGAACCAGTCCCCCGGCCGCACCGAGAGCATGCGCCGCACGCTGGTCGTGTCGACTTGGCCGGCGCCCGTGATGACCACTTCGCCCACCCGCATCCGCCGACCGGGGACGCCCTCGAGCGACGCCACCGCCCGGAGCGCGGCTGCGTCCACGTCGTAGCTCTTCAGCACGTCGGCATACGGGTAGCCGCGGTTCTTGAGTCGGCCCACGATCGTGTCGGCGGACGCCTGGAACAACGCCCGGTTGAACGGGTCCCCGACCTGGAGCGGCAACGCGCGCTTCAGGGCCGGCACGGCGAGAATCGAGTCGACACCGAGCACGTCCAGCGTGGTGAGGCGCACCGGGTCGCCCTCATAGATCCGGAACGTCACGTACACATCCCGCGCCTCGCGGCGCACCACGGTATCGACCACCGCGTTCATGTACCCGCTCTGGCGGTACAGCAGCAGCAGCCGCACCACGTCGCGCCGGAACTCGAGCTCGTTGAAGTACCGCTTTTCCCCGAGCCACGGGATCCAGCGGAGATACCACTTGGTCGCGAACGCGCTTGAATTGGTGGTCGCGATCGCGGTGCTCAAATAGTAGTCGTCGATGGCGTGATTGCCCTCGAAGGAAAGCCCGCGGACCACCCGCTGCGGCTCTTGCTGCGCGGCGAGGCGAGCCGCCGCGAATACGGCGACGACGAGAACCGGGAGAGACGCACGCAATTGACGCGGTTGGGCCGCCTTCCTATGTTGGCTCGCTCCCGCCACACTGTCAACCTTTTCGACACTCGACCCCATGCGCGCGCGCTCCGTCCTCTTCCACACCGCCCTCGTCGCGGCCGCCGCATGCGGTCGCCCGGCCGCCGGGCGCGCCGGGCTGGTCTACTATGAATCCTACGACCCGCGCTCGCTCGATCCCGCCCTGTCGACCGACGTGCCCACCGGCGAGATGGTGACGCTCGCGTTCGACGGGTTGACCCAGTTCGACCCGGATGGCCGGCTCGAGCCGGCGCTGGCCGATCGCTGGACCGCGTCGCGCGACGGTCGACGCTACGTGTTTCACCTGCGAGCGGGCGTCAAGTTCCACAACGGGACGCCGCTCACCGCCGCGGCGGTGCGCGCCAGCTTCCTGCGAGTGCTCGCGCCGGGCAGCAAGGGCGGTCGCCCCTGGCCGCTCTACCCGATCGCCGGAGCCGAAGCATACGCGGCGGGGCGCGCCGGCGACGTCAGCGGCATCACGCTCGAGGGCGACTCAGGGGTGGCGTTCGCGCTCACCGAGCCGCTCGCCATCTTCCCCAAGTTTCTCGCCATGCCGGTCGCGAGTGTCGTGCCCCCGCCCCTGCCCCCGCCGCTTGCTTCGGACCTGGGCCAGCAACCGATCGGCACCGGCCCGTGGCGGTTCGTAGCGTGGCAGCACGACGATGCGCTCACGTTCGCCCGCAATCCCGACTACTGGGGGGGTGCCCCGCTCGCCGACACCCTGATCGTGCGCATCGTCCCCGAGCCGCTCACGCGGGCCGCGGAGTTCGAGGCGGGCCGGCTGAGTGTGATCGAAGTACCGTTCGGCGAGACCGCGCGGTGGCGCGCGCAGCATCCCGACTGGCTGGTCGAGAAGCCGGCGCTGCGCGTGGTGTACGTGGCGCTCAACAACCGGCGCGGGCCGCTCTCCAACGCACGCGTGCGCCAGGCCCTCAACCAGGCCGTGAATGTCCCGGAGATCCTGGCGACGCTGTACGGTGGGCGCGGCGTCCTGGCGCGGGGCGCGATCCCGCCGGCGCTGGGGGGAAGCGACACGACGCGGCGGGCGTACGGATACGATCCCGCCGCTGCCCGGCGGCTCCTCGCCGCGGCGGGGTACCGCGGGGGCATGGACCTGCAGCTGTGGCGCACCGCGTCGAACGTCGAGTTATCGCGCGCGGCCCAGGCGATCCAATCGCAACTCGCCGCCGTGGGGGTACGAGTGGAGCTGGTCGAGCGCGACGCCTCGAGCCAGCGCGAGGCCGCCCGCAAAGGCCAGGCGGACATGGTGATTCTCGACTGGTGGGCGGACTATCCCGACGCCGACAACTTCCTCTACCCCCTGTTTTACTCGGGTAGTTACGGGGCGGGCGGCAACTATGCGTTCTACGCGGACGCCGGGACGGACTCGCTGATCCTCGCCGCGCGGCGCACCGTGGACGACGCCTCCCGCACGGCGCTGTATCGGCGCATCGACGACCGAGTGTACGCCGCGGCGCCGTGGCTCTACCTCTGGTTTCCCAAGGACCTGTGGGCCCACCGGCCCGAGCTTCGCGGGTGGGACCTGCCGGTGATCTTCAACGGTCAGCGCTGGACCCACGCCCGCTTCGGGGAGCGCTGATGCGGCTGGTCGGACGCCGCCTGCTCATGACGCTGCCGACGCTGTTCGGGGTGCTGGTGGTGGCCTTTCTGCTGCTGAACGTCGCCCCGGGCGATCCCGTCGCCGCGATGGTGGGCGAGCGCGCCGACTCGGCCACGATCGCGCGGCTGCGGGCCCAGCTGCATCTCGACGATCCGCTCCCGGCGCAGTTCGGGCACTATGTGTGGGGCGTCGTGCGCGGCGACCTGGGCCGCTCCTACATCACCCAGCGACCCATCGTCCAGGACCTGGCGGAGCGCTTTCCCAAGACGGTCCAGCTCGCCCTGGCCGCGATGCTGCTCGCGGCGCTGTGCGGCATCACCGCAGGGGCGGCGTCGGCAGTGCGGCCGGGAGGCGCGCTCGACCGGCTGGTCATGCTGGCGTCGTATCTTGGCGTGTCGTTCCCCGTCTACTGGGTGGGGCTGCTCCTGATCATCGTGTTCGCGCTGGGGCTCCACTGGCTGCCGCCGTCGGGCTCGGGCGGCCTCGCGTATCTCGTCTTGCCGGCGCTGACGCTCGGCATGCGCTCCATTGCGTTCCTGTCGCGCATCACGCGCGCGGCCATGCTCGACGTGCTGTCGAGCGATTTCGTGCGCACGGCGCGGGCGAAAGGCTTGAGCGAGGCGGCGGTGGTGCTGCGCCACGGGCTCCGCAACGCGCTCGTCCCGGTGATCACGGTGCTCGGGCTCGACACCGGCAGCTATCTGACCGGGAGCATTCTCACGGAGACGATCTTCGGCTGGCCGGGCCTGGGCCGCTACGTGCTCACCGCGATCGAGAAACGCGACCTGCCGGCGATCCAGGGAAGCGTGCTGTTCATGTCCCTCGTGTTCGTGCTGGTGAACCTCGTGACGGACGTGCTCTATGCGAAAGCTGATCCTCGCATCGCTTACGATTAGCTCGAGCCTCGCGGCGCAATCCTCGGTCGCGCGACCGCGCACCGCGGCGCTGCGCGGCTCGCTGGAGCACCGGTTGGCGCAGCTGATCGACGCGCCCCCGTTCGACCGTGCCACGTGGGGGATCTACGTGGTGGACGACCGCGGCCGCGTGGTGTACCAGCGCAACGCCGATCATTTCGCCGTGCCCGCGAGCAACACCAAGCTCGTCGTCACGGCGGCGGCCGCGGTGCTGCTGCCGGCGGATTACCGCGTCACGACCAGCCTGTACGTGAACGGGCGAGTGGAGGCCGGTGTGCTCTACGGCGACCTGATCCTCTACGGGCGGGGCGATCCCACCTGGTCGGAGCGGTGCTACTCCGTCGACACGCTGGCGCCCGGCGTGTGCGACTCGGCGTTCACCGCCGTGGACGCCATCGCGGACTCCGTGCGCGCGCGCGGCATCCGGCGCATCACGGGAAAGCTGGTGGGCGACGGGTCATACTTTGAACCGACCCTGATTCACTACGGCTGGAATGCGTGGGACCTGACCTGGTGGTACGCGGCGCCGGTGTCCGGCCTCGGCTTCCACGACAACAGCGTGGACTTCCACATCGCGCCCGCGCCGGCCGCGGACGCGCCCCCGGTGATCACGTGGTCCCCCGACCTGGGGCTCATCACGTTCGAGAACCGCGCGCGCACCGTGCCCGCGGATTCGACCACCACCATCGGCGACAACTTCTTCCGGAGCGGCGGAGGATGGAGCATCCGCGCGGAAGGGACCGTCGCGCTCGGCCGGAAACCGTGGGTCGAGAGTGTCGCGGTGCCGGACCCGAATCTCTACGCGGCGCGGGCCCTGGCGACGTCGCTCGGGCGCAAGGGGGTCGCGGTGGCGGGCGGCGCGATCGGGACCACGGATTCACTCGCCTACCGGGCGGCGCGGTGCTGCGGCTCCCCGCTGGTCGAGTATCGCGGGCGTCCGCTGTCCGACGTCATCTTCCCGATCCTCAACACCAGCCAGAACTGGTTCGCGGAAATGCTGCTCAAGGTGCTGGGGCACGAAATCAAGGGGGAAGGCGCCTGGGAGGCGGGGCTCGAGGTGGAGCGCCGCTTCCTGATCGACTCGGTGAAGATCGACTCGACCGCCTTCGCACTCGAGGACGGGTCGGGGCTCGCGGCCGGCAACCTGGTCACGCCCCATGCGTTCGCCCAGCTGCTGGCGTACATGCATCGCCATCCCAAGGGAGCGCCGTTCGTGGCCGCGCTGCCGCACGCGGGACAACCGGGCTCGCTCCTCAAACGCTTCGTCGGCACCCCGCTCGAGGGCCGCGTGATCGCGAAGACCGGCAGCATCGATCGCGTCAACAGCCTGTCGGGCTACATCGAGCAGCCGAACGGCCGGACCGTCACGTTCAGCGTCCAGGCGAACGGGCATGCGGTGCCGTATGCGCAGATGCTCGCCCAGATCGACTCCGTAGTGGTCGAAATCGGTAAGACGTCGCGGTAAGGCGTCTCCGCGACGCCTTTCCGTGACGCCTTCGAGTCAGTCTTCCGTCTGTCCGAAAAGCGCCATGTTCGAGGAATGCCCCGGCGCCACCTTCGCGGCGGGATTGATGAAGTGCACCGCATGGTTGACGGCGATGGCCGCCTCGGCGGCCCCGGTCGCGATCAGCTTGAGCTTGCCCGGATAGGTGGTGATGTCGCCGGCGGCGAACACGCCGGGGAGGTTGGTGGCCATGGTCTGCGAGACCTTGATCTCGCCCTGCTCGATGTCGAGCCCCCACTGCTCGATGGCACCGAGCGAGGAGATGAAGCCCAGCTGCGGGATCACATTGTCGACGGCGAGCCGCTCCTCGACCTTGGTCTTGCTGTTGTAGATGGTCACGGCCTCGATGCGCTCGTCGCCGTGGATCACCTTCAGCTCCCAGAAGGTGCGCAGATCCATCTTGCCCGCCGCGCACAGCTCCTGCACCTGACGCACCGTCGCGGCGTGCGCCCGGAAGCCGTCGCGCCGATGGATCATGACGATGGACCGGGCGATCCCCTGCAGGTTCACCGCCCAGTCGAACGCCGAATCACCGCCGCCGACGAGCAGGACGCGCTTGCCGCTGAACACCGTGGGATCGAGCACGCGGTCGTGCAGCCCCTTCCCGTACCAGCGATCGACATCCTTGAGCGGCAATTTGCGGGGCGTGAAGGCGCCGATGCCGCCCGCGATCAGCACCGTGCGCGACGGGTACTCGTCTTTGTCCGTGACGACCGTGAAGGCAGGCTTGCCGTTTTCCGAGTCGCGCTTCAGGCCCGTCACATTCTCGCCAAGGTGCACCGGCTGCTTGAACTGGAATGCCTGCTCGGCCATGCCCTTCACCAGGTCCTTGGAGAGGACCTTCGGGAAGCCGGCCACGTCGAAGATGTACTTCTCCGGATAGAGCGCCGTCAGCTGCCCGCCGACCTGGTCGAGGTTGTCGATCAGGCGGCAGGACGCGCCGCGCATCCCGGCGTAGAACGCGCCGAACAGCCCGGTCGGGCCCGCGCCGATTATGGTGATATCTTTGACGTCCTGCATGGGCTTCAATCGTAACGGAAGCCCCGGAGAGAAGGGAGAGGGGCGCGGTGAAGATCTACACCAAGACCGGGGACGCAGGAGAAACGGGTCTGTTCGGCGGGGGCCGGACGCCCAAGGACAGTGCCCGCGTAGCGGCATACGGCGAGGTGGACGAGTTGAACGCGGCGCTGGGACTGGCACGCGCCCTCGATCCGCCGGAATTCTCCGATGGACTCCTCCAGACCATCCAGCGCGACCTGTTCACCATCGGGGCCGAGCTCGCCACGCCTGATCCCGACAAGCTGCACAAGGCGCTCTCCCGCAGCGGCGCGGCCATCGGCGAATCGGACATCGCCGCGCTGGAGGACGTCATCGACAATCACGAATCGCGCCTCGAGCCCCTGAAGAACTTCATCTTGCCGGGGGGAACACCCAAGGCCGCGGCGCTGCACCTGGCACGAACGATCTGTCGCCGGGCCGAGCGCGCCGTCGTGACGGCGGGGCGGCGCGAGCGGATCAGTCCCGCGATCCTCCGCTACCTGAACCGCCTGTCGGATCTCCTGTTCGTCCTGGCACGCGCCGCCAACGCGCAGGCCGGGCGCTCCGACGTCAAGTGGTGACCGTCCGCGTTGCCACCGCGGAGCAGCCCACCACCTCGTACGACATTGTCATCGGCCGCGGCGTGCTCGCGGATCTGCCCGACCTGGCGCAGGCCGCGTGCCCCGCGGCCCGCTACGCGGTGATCACCGACTCGCACGTCGCGACGCTGTACGGCGAGAAGCTCGTGGCACGGTGCTACGACGGCACGTTGCACGCGGAGTTGTTTGCGTTTCCCGCAGGAGAGGCGAGCAAGACGCGCGAAACGTGGGCCTCCCTCTCGGATCGGCTGCTACAGCGTCAGTTCGGTCGCGACTGCGGGGTCATCGCGCTGGGCGGCGGCGTCGTGGGCGACGTGGCGGGGTTCGTCGCCGCGACGTACCTGCGGGGCGTCCCGTGCATCCAGGCACCCACGACGCTGCTCGCCATGATCGACTCGTCCATCGGCGGCAAGACCGGAGTGGATGTTCCGGGGGGCAAGAACCTGGTCGGCGCCTTTCACCAGCCCCGTCTCGTCGTCGCGGACCTGGACCTGCTCGGCACGCTGCCGGCGTCGCAGCTCGCCGCGGGGATCGCCGAAGCCGTCAAGCACGGGACGATCGCCGACGCGGACTACTTCGCGTTCCTGGAGCGCGAGCACGACGCCGTCACGACCAAGCAGCCCGACGCCCTGGAGCGGCTGGTGCGCCGCTCCGTGGAAATCAAGGCAGGCGTGGTCGCCGCGGACGAGCGCGAGACCGGTCGCCGCGCGATCCTCAACTTCGGCCATACGGTGGCGCACGCGGTCGAGGCGACGGTGAAGTTCGCCGTGCTGCACGGCGAGGCCGTGGCGATCGGCATGGCGTACGAAGCCCGGCTCGCCGAGCGCCTCGGGATCGCCACAGCGGGAACCGCCGATCGGATTCGACGGCTGCTCAAGCGCTACGGCCTACCGCTCGAGCTTCCCGAGAGCGCGACGGCGGACGAGCTGCTCGCGACGATGCGGCTCGACAAGAAGGCGCGCGCCGGAACCGTGCGGTTCGCGCTGCCCGAGACGGTCGGGCGCATGCATTCCGACGGCAGCGGTTGGACTGTGGCGGCGCCCGAGCGACTGGTCCGTGAGGTGCTGGCAGGGCGGTAGTCGCAGCTTGCGACTAATTACAAGTGCGTCAACAACTTCCCACATTACTCTGCACGTCTCCACATGGCGTGCAATTCAGCGTCAACGCGGGATCACCATCTATTTCTCCACACGTGATGTGGATAGTGGACAAACGGGGGAGTCATGCAATGCGCTAACGATTTGTGATGTGGAAAAGCACGTAGATTTGCACCATTCGCGGGCGATTCCTATATTGTGCGCCGCTCGCATAGTTTTCAACTGGTTCAACATACGTCTCCACCGTCGGAGCCCTAGCTATGGTGCGATCCAACGGAGGCAAGGCTAAGGCCTTCTTTCGTGCCAATCCGTCCGGCGCGTTCGACCAGTACCTGCAGGACATCCAGAAGCTCCCCCTCATCAAAGATCCCGCGGAAGAACGTAGACTCGCGCGTCGTGTGCAGCGGGGCGATGAAAAGGCCGCCGAGCGGCTCGTCACGGCCAACCTCCGCTTCGTGATCTCCTACGTCAAGAAGTACCAGGGGCACGGGCTCGACCTGTCCGAGCTGGTCGCGATTGGCAACGAGGGGCTGCTCAAGGCGGTCAAGAAGTTCGATCCGGATCAAGGCGTGAAGTTCATCTCGTACGCGGTGTGGTGGGTGCGCCAGGCCGTGCTGAAGGCGCTCGCCGAGCAGACCCGCAGCGTGCGCATCCCGCTGAACCAGAACTCCCAGCTCATTCGGATGAGCCGGACCGAGACCTATCTGTCGCAGGAGCTGGGGCGCGAGCCGACCGACGACGAGATCGCGATGGCGCTCCAGGACACGGTGGAGAACGTCCGCACCGCGCGTCGCATGACGGCGGCGGAGTTGTCGCTCGACGCGCCGGTGGACCGGAGTGACAAGGACGCGGCCACGCTGGGCGAGCGCTTCGCCGGCCAGGAAGGCGGCGAGATCGAGGAGAAGACCGACGGCAAACTGATGCGTGAATTCATCGACCGCATCTTCCAGAAGTATTTGACCCCGCGCGAGCGCAAAATCCTCTATCTCTACTACGGCCTCGAAGAGGGCAGCGAGGCCATGACGCTCGAGAAAATCGGCGCGCTGATGGGCGTGACGCGGGAGCGCATCAGGCAGATACGCGAGCGGGCGTTCGAGAAGCTGCGGGAGTCGCCGGATGGACGGGCGCTCAAGGGGTTCTGGAGGGCGGCATAGAGCAGACGCCGAGACGCTCAGACGCCTAGCGGGTTGTCGTGATGAGGGGCCAGGAAGACGGATTCCTGGCCCCTCTCTGCTACGCACCGCTGGGCGTCTCGGCGTCTAGGCGTCTGCCGGTATACTATTTACCCATGGCACGGGACCTCGCGTCGTTAGTCGACACCCTCGCCGAAATCGTCGGCCCGCGGCACGTGCGCACGGCGCTCCCCGAGCGCCTGACGTACGCGAAAGACGGGCTGCCCACGCACCGGCGCGTGCCCGGCGTCGTGGTGCTGCCCGGTAATCGCGACGAGGTCATCGCCATCGTGCGGCTGCTCGGCGCGCTCGGCATGCCGTTCGTGCCGCGCGGGGCGGGCACCGGTCTCTCGGGCGGGGCGCTCGCGGACGGCGACGCCGTGCTGATCGTGCTGACCCGGCTGAATCGCATCCTCAAGATCGACGCCCGCAACCGGCTGGCGGTGGTGGAGCCAGGGGTCGTCAACGTCCGTCTCTCCCTCGCCGCCGCGCCGCACGGGTTGCAGTATACGCCCGACCCGTCGAGTCAGACCGCCTGCACGATCGGCGGCAACGTAGCCGAAAACGCGGGCGGCCCGCACTGCCTCAAGTACGGCGTAACGGCCACGCACGTGCTCGCCCTGGAGGTGGCGTTGGCGGACGGGCGCGTGGTGGAGCTGGGCAGCCCGGGCGGCGAGCCGTGGGGTCCCGACCTGGTCGGGCTGTTCGTCGGCTCGGAAGGCAACTTCGGCGTCGCGACCCGCATCACCGTGCGGCTGCTGCCTGTGGCGCGGGCGGTACGCACGCTGCTCGCCGACTTCACCTCGCTGCGCACCGCCGGCGAGGCCGTGTCCGCCGTGATCGCCAGCGGGATCGTGCCCGCCGCCCTCGAAATGATGGACCAGTCGTGCATCCGCGCGGTGGAGGACTCGGTGTACGCCGCCGGCTACCCGCGGGATGCCGCGGCGGTGCTGCTCGCCGAGCTCGACGGCGGGCACGAAGCGGCGGTGACGGCGGACGCGGAGACGATCGAAGCCGTGCTGCGCGCGCACGGGGCCCGCGCGGTGCGCGTGGCGGCGGATGCGCAGCAGCGCGAGCGCCTCTGGCTCGGTCGCAAGAAGGCCTTCGGCGCGATGGGCCGGCTGTCGCGCGACCTGGTGGTGCAGGACGCGGTGGTGCCCCGCTCCACGCTCCCCGACGTGCTGGAGACGATCGCCCGGATCGCGGCCGAGTACGGGCTCACGGTCAGCAACGTGTTCCACGCGGGTGACGGTAATCTCCACCCGAACATCTCGTTCGACGGCCGCACGCCCGGCCTGCGCGAGCGAGTGGAGGCGGCGAGCGCGGAAATCATGGCCACGTGCATCGCTGCCGGCGGCACCATCACCGGAGAACACGGCATCGGGCTCGACAAGCTCCGCTACATGCCGCTCCTGTTCGACGGCGATTCGCTCGCCGCCATGCGGGCGGTGCGGCGGGTATGGGACCCGGAGGAGCGCGTGAATCCGGGGAAGGTGGTGCCGGTGCACGCGTGTCGGGAATGGTCCGGAGTGCGGAATGCGGAGTGGGGAGTGCGGAGTGGGACCTCCCCTGTCGATTCCGCACTCCGCACTCCGCATTCCGCACTCGACGCGGAAGCCGGCGTTCGATGAGCTTGTTGGATCGCGTCCGCGCCCTGCTGGGCGAAGAAGCCGTCGAGGTGGCGGCAACCCCGGACGGCGTGCCGCGCATCGCGCCCGCCTCCCCCGACGCCGTGGCGCTGCTGCTCGGCACCGCCCGCGAAGAAGGATGGCGGGTGCGCATCGAGGGCGCCGGAACCTGGCTCCCCGCCGATGCGCCCGCCGACCTGGCCCTCACCACGCGCCGGCTCGACAAGATTCCCGCCATCGAGCCCCAGGACCTGTCCGCGACGGCCGAGGCGGGCATCGGGTGCGACCTGCTGCGCCAGCAGCTCGCCGACCGGGGCACCTGGCTCGCGCTCGATCCCCCGGGGCTGGCGGGCCGCACGCTGGGCTCGATCGTCGCCACGGCCACAGCGGGGCCGTTGCGACAGGGATTCGGGCCGGTGCGCGACCATCTGCTCGGCGTCACGTTCGTCACCGGCGACGGCCGGCTGGTGCACAGCGGCGGTCGCGTGGTGAAGAACGTCGCGGGGTACGATCTCACCCGACTCGAGGCAGGCGCGTTCGGCGCGTTCGGCGTGATCGTGCTGATCCATTTGCGGCTGCGCGCCCTGCCCCGCGCCGACCAGACGCTCGCGCTCGAGGGGTCACGCGAGGACCTGACGCAGGTGGCGGAAGACATCGCCGCCGCCGGCATCCAGCCGGCGGCGCACGAGCTCATGTCGCCCGCGCTGGCGCGCCGCGAGCGCTGGCTGCTCGCGGTGCGGTTCGCGGGCTCGGCGGCGCTCGTGGCGGCGGAGGAAGCGGGGTTGCGCGCCGCCACGGGCGGCCGCTTTGCACCGCTGCGCGCCGACGAGAGCCACAGCCTGTGGATGCGCGCCGCCGAGAGCTTCGCCACCCGGCCCGTGGCGTTCCGCATCGGCGGCCTCCCCGACTCGAGCGACGAGCTGCTCGACCTGCTGCAGCACCAGGTGGGGGACGAATGGATTTCGGCCAGCCCCGCTATCGGGGCGATCCGCTGGGGCGGCGAGGCCACCACCGATCGGCTCAAGCGCCTGCGTCGCACGCTCGCCGGCCTCGAAGTACCGCTCACCCTGGAGCGCGCCCCCTGGTCCGTGCGCTGCGCCGTCGGTCACTTCGGTGCGTACCGTGAGGGGGTGGGACCGCTCGTCGCCGGACTGCGGCGGACGTTCGATCCCGGCGAGGCGTTCGTGGTGGCGGCCGAAGGCGCTGAATGACGGATCGCGGGGGGTTCGCCGCGCTCGACCCCTGCGTGCATTGCGGTTTTTGCCTCCAGGCGTGCCCCACGTTTCTCGCGACTGGCGACGAAGCCGACAGCCCGCGCGGCCGCATCGAGCTGATGCGCGCGCTCGAGGCGGGCGAGCTCGCCCCGGACGACCCCGCCCTCGCGCTGCACCTCGATCGCTGCCTCGGCTGCCGGGGGTGCGAGCCCGTGTGTCCCTCCGGTGTGGGGTACGGCCGCGGGCTCGCAGCGGCCCGGGCGCTGATCGCGGACCGCCGCGGCGTGCCGGCGCTCGCACGTCTCGCCCTCGCGGCCATGACGGAGGGGGGCGTGTCGCGGGTCGTGTACGCCCTGGCGCGGGCGCTGCGAGCGACCGGAATCCCTCGCTGGCTCGCGGGCTGGGGGCGCGTCCGGTTCGCGATGGGGATGCTCGGCGCAACGAAGCCAGTGCGGAATGCGGAATTCGGAATGCGGAATCGAAGTTCGCCCGTCAATTCCGCATTCCGCACTCCGCACTCCGCATTGACTCCCGTCAGCTTGTTCCGAGGATGTGTGATGGAGGGCCTCTTCTCGCACGTCCACGACGCCACCATCCGCACGCTCGAGGTGAACGGGTATGCGGTGCGCGAGGTCCCGGAGCAGGTGTGCTGCGGCGCGCTGCACGAGCACGCGGGGCTCGAGCACGACGCGCGCCGCCTCGCCCGGCTGAACGTCGCCGCCTTCGGAGCCGGGGACGAGCCGATCGTCGTCAACAGCGCCGGATGCGGCGCGATGCTCAAGGAGTACGGCCACCTGCTCGACGAGAGCGCGGCCCGGTTCGCCGCGCGCGTGAAGGACGTCACCGAGCTGCTCGCGGCGCGGGGGCCGCGGCCGGGCGCGCCGATCGACGCCACGGTCGCCTACGACCCACCCTGCCATCTGCTGCACGCGCAGCGCATCGCGGAGCCGCCCGAGCGCGTGTTGCGGGCGATCCCCGTCCTGCGACTGATCAAGACGCCGGACGCCGCGCAATGCTGTGGCAGCGCGGGGTTGTTCACACTGGTCGAGCCGGCGATGTCGCGCGCGGTGCTGGCGCCCAAGCTCGATACGCTCGCCGAGGCCAGGCCGCAGGTCGTCGCGACCGGCAATCCCGGGTGCCTGATGCAGCTCGGCGCCGGACTCGCGGCCGCGGGCATTCGCGCGGTCGCGCGCCACCCCGTGGAGCTGCTCGACGAGTCGTACCGCGCGGCAGGATATTATGGTTGAAGGACGATGACGGAAGCACTGCTGTTCGACTACAACGGCGTGATCACGGACGACGAGGAGCAGCATCGGGCCTCGTTCGCCGAGCTGCTCGCCGAGATCGGAATCCCCCTCAGCCGCGATCAGTACTATGCCGAATACCTGGGGTGCGATGACCGGACTGCGTTCGTGGACGTGTTCCGACGCGCCGGCAAGCCGCTCGATGCACCCACGCTCGAAGCCCTCGTTGCACGCAAATCACGGATCTACACGCGACTGATCGGAGCGGCGCCGGTGCTGGTGCCGGGCGTGGCGGACTTCGTGCGCGCAGCGAGTGGCCGGTTCCGATTGGGACTCGTGTCGGGAGCTCAGCGGCGCGAGATCGAGCCGGGCCTGGTGGGCACCGGGTTGGCGGACTGCTTCGAAGTCATCGTCGCCGCCGAGGACGTCCCGCGCTGCAAGCCGGACCCCGGGGGCTATCTCGCCGCCTGCGCGGCCCTGGCCCGCGGCGGGCCACTCGACCCCTGCCGCTGCGTGGTGATCGAAGATTCGCTTGCCGGCCTCTCCGCCGCGCGCGCGGCCGGGATGCGTTGCGTGATGCTCACGACCAGCCATCCCGCCGCGGCGCTCGCCGCCGCCGATCTGGTGTGGACCTCGTTCGCCGGGCACGACCCGGCGGAGCTGACCGGGTTGGGGGACGCGTGACCGGAACACCCGCTCCCCCCCCGCCCCCGCCCCCGCCCCCCGTCGCCCGCCTCGAGCCAGGCACCGTCTCACCCGCGCTCGTCACGGCGCTCTACACCGGTGCCGTGATGTCGCGTGCCGATGCCGCCCTGATCACGCTCACGGGCCCCGGAGCCGTGACGTGCGCCCAGGGGCTCCTCACCAACGACCTGGAGCAGGCGGGGGAGGGCGCGTTCGTGTATGGCGCGCTGCTGACCCCCAAGGGGATGATCGTGGTGGATGCCTGGGCGGCGCGCCTCGGCACCACCGTGGGATTCACCGTGCCGGCCGACGGCCGCGATCGCGCGGTGGCGATCTTTACCCGCTCCGTCCCGCCCCGCCTGGCCCGCCTGCACGATCATGTGGCGGACGTGGCCATCTACCGGCTGGCGGGCCCGCGCGCGCTGGCGGCGGCCGTGGCCGCCGGTCTGGAGGTGCCGCCCGCGACCGGGCGCGTTCTCCAGAACGCGGGCGACGTCCTGAGCGCACGCGCCACGGAGTCGGCGCCGTTCGCGCTCCAGGTCACGATGCCCGTAGCGCAGCAGGAACGGCTCGCCGCTCGGCTTGCGGCCGCGGGAGCGATCGAGGCGGAGCCTGCCATGCTCGAACTGGCCCGCATCCTGGCGGGGTGGCCGCGTCTCGGCGCCGAAGTGGACGAGAAGACCATCCCCCAGGAAGTCCGCTTCGACGAAATCGGCGGCGTGTCGTACACGAAAGGCTGCTACACCGGGCAGGAGACGGTCGCGCGGCTGCACTTTCGCGGGCATGCGAACCGGCAGCTGCGGGGCCTGCTGTTCGATCCGGAACCACCGGCCGCCCCGGCCCAGGGGTGGACCGCCGTGATGCATCTGGACCGCGAAGTTGGCCGGGTGACGAGCCTCGCCTTCGTGCCGGAGTCGGGCGTGGCGGGCGCGGGACGCTGGATCGGGTTGGCGGTGATCCGGCGGGAGGTCGCCTCGGGCGCGATGGTGCGCGCGGCGGGACGCGACGCCCGCGTCGTCGACCTCCCCTTCGCCTTCCCCGTCGCCGCGCCGGCATGACCGGGCGCCGGTAACGAAAAGCCCGGGCACGAGTCCCGGGCATCGTCACCGATCCGAGCGGAGCCGCCTACGGCTTCTTCTTTTTCGCCGCCGGCTTGGCTGCGGGCTTGGCCGCGGGAGCGGCCATTTTCTTCGCCGTGTCGGCCATCATCATGTGCTTGGAGGTGTCCGCCATCGGCATCTGCATCTTCGAGGTGTCGCTGCTCATCTGCATCATGTTGTGGGACGTGTCGGCGGCGGCCGCGGCGGGCTTCTGCTCGGCCTTTTGACACGCGCCCATCGCCACGACGGCGAGGACCACTGCGAGACGCTTCATGCGTACTCCTGATAGAAAGTAGCTGACGGGGGAGTTCGGCGGGGGAAAACCTAGCGGCCAGCCCCCCGGAGTCAAGGGCGCGGAACCCCGCGGGGTATACTAGCCCAACCATGCCTACACATGACTGACCGACGCAGCTTTGTCGCCTGGCTTGGAACCCTCGCCACGGCACTCCGGTGGCCCCGCGCGGGCTCCCCGACACCCGTCCTTCGGGCCGTTCCCACCGTCCTGTATCGGCAGCCCGACGGTCGCAGCAACCTGGTGCGTGTCACGGTCACCGGGCTTGACGCGCCCGCCGCCCGGGCGCGGGTGACCGACCGGCGAGGCGCGCTGGTCGGCACGGCGGGGCTCTTGCCCGACGCGGGCGGCTCCGGGCTCGCCGGCGAGGTGTGGGTACCCCTGGCGGAGCCAACGCCGTACCAGATCGACCTGGAAGTCGGCAAGCAGCGCGTGGTCCGCCAGCGCGTGCGACTCGTGCCGCCGCGCCGGTGGACGCTGTATTGGATCGCTTCGAGCCATACCGACCTCGGACTCACCGACCTGCGAGAGCGCTGTGTCGAAGCGCACCGCCGCAACCTCGACGCGGCACTGGCGCGCCTGCCGACCCATCCCGATTTCCGATGGACGGCGGAGTGCGCGCTTCCGCCGGTCTCCTACGGGGAGCATCGCGCGCCGGCGGCGGGTGACGCACTGGTGCGCGCGATCCGCGACGGCAAGATCGGGTTCACGGCGCTGTTCGCGAACCTCCTCACGGGACTGCTCGACCACGAGACCCTGGCGCGCGCCGCCTGGCCCGCCGGCTTGTTCGCGCGCGCGCACGGGCTGGGGTATACCGTCGCGCTCATGGCCGACGTGCCCGGACAGACGCTCACGTTCCCCACGCTGCTCGCCGCCAGCGGCGTGCGGTACCTCGCGAGCGGGGTGAACCCGGAGCGCGCCGTGCCGCTGCTCTCCCCCGCTGCCGCGGCGGCCGCGCAGCTCACCGGCGCATGGACGACGTACCCCCAGCTGTACTGGTGGGAGGGGCCGGATGGCAGTCGCGTGCTGCACTGGCGCACCGATCGGTACGCCGACGGGCCGCGGTTCGGGTTCGACGTCGGGGCAGCGGAGATGGCCCACCACCTCACCGATTGGCTGCTTTCGGACCCCGTGCTGGCGGCGCCGGGCTACCCGTACGACGTGGCGCTCCTGTGGGGCGCGGCGCCAGCCAACGGGGTGGTGGACGAGGGGGTGATCGCGAACGTCGAAGAGTTCAACGGGCGCTACGCGTATCCCCGGCTGCTGGCGGCGCGCCCCGAGGATTTCTTCCGCGAGGTGGAGCGCCGCTACGGTCCGAAACTGCCGGTGCGGCGTGGCGACACCGGCTGCTACCGCGAAGACGGCGCGGCTTCCACCGCGCGAGAGCTCGCCCGCTACCGCGCGGCCCAGCTCTCCGCCCGCGCGGCCGAGCTGCTGGCGCTGTGGGACGAGAAGACCGAGCCCCCGTCGAGCGGTGCGTCCGAGCGGATCGAGCGCCGGGCGGAGCAGCGCCGCCAGATGTGGCGCGACCTGTTGCTGTTCGGGGAGCACACCTGGGGCGCGGCGACAAGCGTGTCGGATCCCGACGGGGAGCAGACGGCGGCACAATGGGCGTCCAAGCGGCGCGTCCTGGAGCGCGCCGCCGACACGGCTGGCGCCCAGGTCGCAGACGCGCTGCTGCGCATCGGCCTGAACGCCCCGGCGGGTGCCGGACGCGTCGTGTTCAACGCTTCGAGCTGGACGCGGAGCGACGTGCTTCACGTGCCCGATGGCGCTGGACGGCGGCTCGGCGTCGAGGGCCACGACTGGCCCGCGGTGGACCTGCCCGACGGCTCGGCGCTGGTCGTGGCGCGCGAGGTTCCCGCCCTCGGCTACGTGGTGGTGGCGGAAAGCGAGCGGGGGGCGAACCCGCCTCAGGACGATGGCACCACGCTCGAAGCGCAGGCCGGGACCTACCATGTGGTGCTCGATCCCGCGAGCGGCGCCATCCGCTCGCTCACGGCCGGGGACGGCAAGGAGCGCGTACGGCCGGGGGCGTGGTCGGGGTTGAACCAGCTCGTGTACGTCCAGGGCGGTGCGCACAGCGCCCTCTGGACCGATCCGACACCCGACGGGCTGCGCGCCGCCGCCGACCTCGCGTTGAGTCAGGCCGAGCTCCAGTCGGCCCGGCGCGAGCGACTGCCGGGGATCGGCGTTCGCCTGCTGATCGAGCGACGGCTGCAGGGCTGCACCAGCGTCGCGACCGTCGTCACGGTGTACGACGAGCTCCCGTGGGTCGACATCGAGAACCGGATCAGCAAGCCCCCGACGCTCGAGAAGGAGGCGCTGTACGTCGCCTTTCCTTTCGCACTCACGAAGCCCAGCGTCGAGGTCGAGGTGCCCCTGGGCCGCATGACGGTGGAGCGCGACCAGCAAGCGGGCAGCGGCCGGGACTGGTACTGTCACGCCCACTGGGTTTGGCTGCGCGACGCCGCGAATGGAATGCTGTGGAGCGGGCCGGACACGCCGCTCGTGACGCTGAACGACATTTTCCGCGGCCAGTGGCGCCGCACGCTCGAGCCTGACGGAACGCTGTTCGCCTACGTCCTGCACAATTACTGGCCGACCAACTTCGCGGCGCGGCAGGGCGGCGATTTCGTGTTCCGCTTTCGCCTCTCCGCGCTCGCGCCCGGGAGCGAGCGGGCCGAGCCCGTGCGGCGCGGATGGGCCGCGTGCGACCCGCTGTACGTCAGCGCCGGCTACACGAGCGCGGGCGCCGGGCCGCTGCCCCGCACGGATGCGGCGCTCGTCGTCTCGGATCCGGGCGTGGCGGTGGTAGGCGCGAAGCCGGCCGACGACGGCACGGGCGCGGTGGTGAAGCTCGTCGACGTGGCGGGCTCGGCGCGGGCGGTGGGTGTGTGGCCCGCGGCCTACACGTTCCGCGCCGCGCGGCGCGCAAACTTCGTCGAGATGACCGGCGATGCGCTGCCGCTCGCGCCCGACGGTCACGCCGCGCTGGATGTTCCCGCGTGGGGCACCGGCACGCTGCGACTCTTTACACCGCAGCAGCGGGTCGGTTAACTATCGCCATATGACCAAGCCAGCCACTCTCGGCGAGCTGCGACAAACCGAATGGGCGAGTCCCGCTCGCATTCACCGTATGGTCAAGGACGAGCTGCGGCAGAACCTCATCTGCCTGCTCGAGAACGGCTCGGCGCTGTTCCCGGGCATCGTGGGCTACGAGGACACGGTCATCCCGCAGCTCGTGAACGCGCTCTTGTCGCGCCACAACTTCATCCTGCTCGGCCTGCGGGGGCAGGCGAAGAGCCGCATCCTGCGACAGCTCGTCACGCTGCTCGACGAGGAGATCCCCATCCTCGCGGGGAGCGAGGTGAACGACAACCCGTTCGCCCCGATCTCCAAATCCGGGCGCGAGCTGGTGGCGGAGCACGGCGATCGTGCCCCGATCACCTGGCTGCCCCGCGAGATGCGCTACGTGGAGAAGCTCGCTACGCCCGACGTGACGATCGCCGACATCATCGGCGACGTGGACCCGATCAAGGCCGCGCGCGGGGGCCACCTGTTATCCGACGAGCTCACCATGCATTTCGGGCTGCTGCCGCGCGCCAACCGGGGCATCTTCGCCATCAACGAGCTCCCCGACCTCTCGGGCAAGATCCAGGTGGGGCTGTTCAACATCATGCAGGAAGGCGACGTCCAGATCAAAGGCTATCCGGTGCGGTTGAACCTGGACGTGGCGCTGGTGTTCACGGCCAATCCCGAGGATTACACCGCGCGCGGCAAGATCATTACACCGCTGAAGGACCGCATCGGCTCGGAGGTCGTCACCCACTATCCCCACACGGTCGAACTGGGGACCGCGATCACGGGTCAGGAGGCCTGGCTCGAGCGCGAGGGCCGACCGGTCAAGCTGCCGCCCTTCATCGCCGAGCTGATCGAGCGCGTGGCGTTCGAGGCCCGGGAGGACAAGCGGGTGGACCGCCGCTCCGGTGTGTCGCAGCGGTTGCCGATCAGCGTGCTCGAGAACGTGGTGTCGAGCGCGGAGCGGCGCACCATCGCCACCAAGGAGAAGACGGTGGTCCCGCGCGTGTCCGACATCTACGCCGCGCTCCCCGCCATCACCGGCAAGCTCGAGCTCGAATACGAGGGCGAGCTGCAGGGACCCGAAGTGATCGCGAAAGACCTGATCCGGCGGGCCGCGGGCAAGACGTTCGAAGCCCGCGTGGGCGGGGCCAACGTGGACGACATCGTCCACTGGTTCGACGAGGGCGGGGCGCTCAAGATCTCCAGCGACGAGCGCTCGGAG
>Ga0209474_10000725_pt1 | contig 34809 bp, 34 predicted proteins | sample GraSoiAngelo_145_FD_185902 | JGI IMG/M metagenome (GOLD analysis project Ga0209474, IMG submission 185902) | Grasslands soil microbial communities from the Angelo Coastal Reserve, California, USA - 14_1009_05_20cm (SPAdes) (version 2) | ecosystem: Environmental > Terrestrial > Soil > Grasslands...
TTGGCGGAGAGGGTGGGATTCGAACCCACGTGCCGGTTACCCGACAAGACGCTTTCGAGGCGCCCCCGTTACGACCACTTCGGTACCTCTCCGTTCGGGTCAATCGCGATCACGCGGACCTTTTATTATAGCGCGTGAGAGCCCACACCCCATGCTAGTACCCAGAACAGAACGCCGCAGCGTTCGCGCCTCCAACGACAACATGCATGTCCGCTGATCATCTCTTCAATCATCACGTTCTCATTACCGCCGCTGGCGGAAGAATTCCTGCATCAGTTCGCGGCATTCCGCTTCGCGCACGCCCGAGACGATTTCGAAGCGGTGATTGTGTCCCGGCAGCTCGGCGCCACGAACGGTCGAGGTCACGGCGCCCATCTTCGGCTCCAGCGCGCCAAACACGAGCGTGCCGATGCGCGCGTGCACCAGCGCGCCGACGCACATCAGGCACGGCTCGATCGTCACGTACAACGCGGCGCCGGTGAGCCGATAGTTGCCGACGCGGCGCGCCGCCTCGCGAATCGCGACGATCTCGGCGTGCGCCGTCGGATCGCCGGACGCGAGCGGTTGGTTGAACCCGCGTCCGACGATCTCACCGTCGATCGAAACGACGGCGCCGATCGGCACCTCGCCAGCGTCGCGCGCGACGCGCGCCTGATCGAGCGCCGCATCCATCAGATCCTCGTGCATGCGCGGCCGTCCATTATCAGCCCACGTCTGCTCGCCCCGCGCGGCGCGCAGCTCGGAGCCGCGCGTGCGCCGCGTACGCGCGCCGCCTGATTCGCAGTAGGATGATGGCCGCATGGCCACGTTCCAGCATCATCGCGGGCCGGACCGCCGTCGGAAGCCGCGCGGCGGTCGGCGCACGGGCGACAAGCGAGGACTCGCCCCGCTCGTGCTCGTCGCCGACGAGGACGCCCACAGCCGCGAGATGTGCGAAGCGATTCTCGTGAAGCTGCACTTCGCCGTCGCCCCGGTCGATTCCATCGAGAAGGCGGCGTCGGTCGTCGAGACGCTCCATCCCGACGTCATCGTCGCGCACGGCCACGACGTGTCGGCGCTGCAGCGCGCCGCATGGCCGAGCGGCGTCGCGTTCGTGACCGTCACCGACGACCTGCGCGATCCCGACGCGCTCGTCGAGGCGATCCGCCGCGCCATCCGCGAGACGACGACGCTGCGGCGCGCTTGAGCGCGAAGTCCAGCAACCGGCAACCGTCATCCATAGAGATCGGTCTCCGACAACACAGCGGCCGGCGCTTCGCCGGGGCGCCTCGCGCGGCTCCGCGCCGAGAACATCGGCCCCCGCGCCGGCTTCACCGGCGCGAATCGCATCATGCCGACCGGCGCCGCGAGATCGTCGTAGATGGCTTCTATGCCGCCGCGCATGAAATACGTCTCGTGCCAGAAGCCGGTGCCGCCCGAATCGCGCAGGAAGTTCTGCCACCAGAGGCGGTGCGGCTCGGATCGCGACCAGCGCTCGAGCGACTCCCAGTCGCGCCAGTACTGGCGCATGCCGGCGTGCATCGGCATCAGCGACATCAGGAAGTTCTCGTGCAGCAGAAGGCCGTCCGGACGCGCATCGACCGATGCGGCGATCCGCGGGCCGAAACCGATGAGCGTCTTCAGGCCGGCAAGCGTGTTGACGCGCATGCCGAGATAAATGACGACGAGATCCGGATATGACGAAAGGTCGACGGTACGGCGTTCAACTGATGCCGGCACATTCCCTCCTGCGGCGGAGCTTCGCGATGCAACTGGGAAATTTTTGCACAGAGCGTCGCATCAATCGACGAGTCGCGCGGCTAAATGATTGAACGGAGCACGCGAAATCGGTACGGACGTTGCCGCTCAACGTCGAGACTGGCGAAAGGGCGTGATATGCATCGAAGAGTCGCAACGCGATTAGGCGTGGCAAAACTTCGAAAGTTCGTGATCGCCATGATGCCGGGCGATGAAATGAGCGCCGATCGGGCGATGAAGATCAGCGGCCTGAGCCGCCGCCGGTGCGACGCGATGCTCGACTCGCTCGCGCGTGCGGGAATCGCGATTCGTCTGCGCCACGACGCATACATTCGCACCGCCCCGACTTTCTTTTGATCGCGGTGGCCCCACCTTTGTTGATGCGTGGTGCCCCATCTTTTATTGAGGCGGGGTCCCGCCCCGCCGCTGTTGCTTGGCGCATTCGCGCCCCGCAACGGCTCAGGGCTGTCACGCGCTGACGCCCTCGCGACATTCTCGAATGATCTCGGGGTAGTTTCGCGCTAAAGTCTGGAAGATCGCGTGCACTTCTGGACCAGATGAACTGGCAACGAGCAAACATTCAGGCCGCGGCGACGTATCTGCGCGAGCGCATCTCGGCCGGGGCCACCGACGCGAAAACAAAAGCCGTCTACGAAGGGCTGCTCGATGTCCTCGATCCCTCGCGCCGGATGACGCGCCAGCAGCGCGAGCTGGCGGATTCGGCGAAGGCCGCCGCCACGGTGAAGGCGGCCCGTGAGCGGCGCGCTCGAAGCGACCGGCGCGGCGGCGACCGGAGAAAGGCCGACGTCGGAAGTCCAACCGGCGTCGATCGCCGCAGCAGCCGCGATCGCCGCAGCGGCCGCGACCGCCGATCACCCTAGCGTCGACCAGCGACGACATCTGCTCAATTCCCCTCAATTCCCGATTCATCGCGACCGCGTCGAATCGATAATGTTCGTGGGAGCCGCATGCCGCTTGCGATACGCGCGGCGACGCGCGCGGACGAGGACGCGATCGCCGACATCCTCCTGCCGATGATCCGCGCGGGCGAAACATACCCGCTGCCGCGCGACATGACGCGCGCCGACGCGCTCGCCGACTGGTTCGCGCCGGACCACGAGGTGTTCGTCGCCGAAGACGACGGCGTCATGCTCGGCACCTACTACCTCCGTCCGAATCAGCGCGGCGGCGGCGCGCACGTCGCCAACTGCGGTTACGTGACCGCCCGCGCCGTGGAAGGGCGCGGCGTCGGACGCGCCATGTGCGAGCACTCGCTCGCGCGCGCGGCGTCGCGCGGCTTCCGCGCGATGCAGTTCAATTTCGTCGTCAGCACCAACGATCGGGCGGTGCGATTGTGGCAGGCGTGCGGCTTCGAGATCGTCGGCAGGTTGCCGTCGGCGTTCAGACACCCGATGCGCGGCGACGTGGATGCGTTCGTGATGTTTCGGTCTCTTCCTCCGCAGGATGCGACGCACGGAGATCGATCGTAAACGAGCCGCTCGAGAACCGCAGGATGTCATCGACGATCGTGGCCTGCCGGGCGACGCGCGCGGAAGCTGGACGTCATCGGATCATCCGACGGTCGCGCTGACCGGCGACATCGAATGGGAGTAACGGTCAGCGCCGCGTCCCTCTCTCGCCAAGCGCGCACGCACGTTCGACGACAAGGTCGCGCCGCGCGGTGAGCACCGCCGTACGCTCGCGCGCGAGCCGCCATCTGACCGCGACGTCGCGCACCTGCTGGTCGATCGCGGCGCGCCGCTGATGATGACGGATTCGCGGCCACGGCAGGTCCGGAAAGATGTCGAATAGATCGCGTGGTCTCTTCGGCATAGAACCTACATTGCCACAAAGTCACGAAGACACGAAGACACGAAGAAGAGAATTTTGATCTTCAAGTCAGGTGACGACGGAACGGGACCGGCCACCGCGGGCCGGCCCCGCTTCGAGACGCGCCGCGGGCGACGCGTCGGCGAGATCAGAATCCGACGCCGAGATGCATGGCGAGTCCGACCGACGTCTGGCCGCGGCCGGTGGCGTTCTCCTGGAATCGGACCGGAACGACGCCTTCGACGAAGTACGTCATGCGGCCGACCGGAAATCCGCGATTCAGGAGCGGCGTGAAGCCCCACGACGATTCGCGGACGTCGAACGCCATGCGGACGCCGCCGGCAAATGAATTCGGCAGCGCGCGGATGACGCCCGGATGCAGCGTCAGCGAAGCGAACCGATCGCGCGTGACGACCGGCACGAACTCGAGATCGAACGCCCAGGGGCTGTCGGTCTTGATGGTGATGCCGGTCGGAAATCCGATCTTGAACTGATCGCCGATCGTCGTGGTCGATCCGCCCGCTCGCGACACGATCGGGATGACGGTGCCGAAGTGGCCGCCGATGCGATCCTGAGCGTTCGCCGGCGCGGCAACGGCGACCGCCGATAGGACGAAGAGATGCGAGAGCGCGCGCCGAAATGATCGGTTCATCATGTCTGCCTCCGGCCCGCGCGGATACCGCGCCAGGCGCTGACTGTTTTCCGCCGATGGTTCCTCATGCGCCGTTCACCGTCCCGTTTCACTCACACGCACGCGGGCGCTGAACGGCGTCGGCAAATTCCGCCCCGTGAGGTCGTACACGTCCGTGGTCATCTTCACGCAGTAATCGCCCGGCGCGAGCGGACGCTCGGGCGTGAACGTCCACACGTCCGCCGCGCGGGTCGACGCCACGTGCCCGGCGATCGCCTGATCGGTCGATCCGCATCCCGGTGTGCCGGCACGGCGCACGACGAAGGTGAGCGGCGTCACGTTCGTCACCGGCTTTGAAAACATCGCGCTCACGCCCGCCGCGTGGCTCGTCAACGCGACGCTCGTGACGACCGGCGGCTCTGGCGCGGGCGGCGGGAGCTCCGCCGGAAAGCCGATCGGAATGCTCGTGTCGCCGGCGCCCTCGCCGCGTGCCGCCGCCGTCACGAAGCGCCACACGACGCCGCTTTTCGTGCACTCGCCCGCGTCGTCGCAGATGCCGGCGGCAAGACGGGCGGTGTAGGTCGCGCCGCCGTTCAGGAAGGTCGCATCGGAAAAGAGCGCCCACGTGCCGTCGCCGATCTGTTCGACCGACACGGGCACCGGCTGATGACGCGCGTCGACGAGCGTGAACGTGGCGGCGTTCACGCCGTGGACCGGTCGGGAGAAGAACGCCTTGACGACCACGTCCTGAAACACGCCGGTCGCGCCGGCGGCCGGGTACGTGCCGATCACGCGCGGAGCGATGCGGTCGCTCCTGCCGCCGTCGATCTGAATCGTCCAGTTCCGCACTTCAACCGGGACGGGCGGCGCTCCTTCGACGACCGCGGGCTCGGTCGCCGGCGTACGGCCGTCGCACGGACCGTCGAGGACACACGGCTCGAGGACGAAATCGACGTCGGTGTCCGCCAGGTTGCCCAGAAATTTCAGCGCGACGATCGCTTCGACCGACTGGTAGTACACGGCCGCGGTAACAGCGACAGGACCTGCCGTGCCGGGCGGAATGACGACGGCATACCGATCGAGCGACACGGTGGCGCCGTCGTGCGGCAGCGGTCGCAGCCGCGTATCGCGCAGGAACGCGTCGTCGTACACATCGCCGTTGCCGTTCAGATCGCGGAACTGTGGAAGGCCGTGCGGGTTGTTCCGGTCGATGACGACGTTCTTCGCGTCGATCGGCAGGCCGCGGGCGTTGGTCACCAGATTGAGCGGCGCTGCGTAGACGAGATCGAGCGTCGGGCAGCCGTCGCCGAGACTGGCGACCGCCTTGAACTGGTACGCATAGGGATCCGGCGATCCGGCGGGGATCTTCCAGCCGCAACCCGGGAAATTGGGATCGACCATTGCTTCGCGCGTGAGGCCGCCGACGCCGCGCGACGTGCGCTTCCAGAGGGAATCGTAGATGTCGAGCCGGCGGCCGGTCGCCAGATCCGTCGCCCGCACCGCGAGCCACGCGGCGCGCCCCTCCGGAAATCCTGTCGGGAAGTTGTGTCCGCTGCCGCTGTTGGTGACCGACACGCGGACGGGCACGCGGCTGTCGGCCGTCGCATGCGAAGGACCCGAGACCGACAGATCGAGAACGTTGCGCAACCGATCCCATGCGAGCCGTGCCTGCTGCGTCACGGCGCCGCGGCGTTCGCTGTGAACCCAGTACGCGTTCGAATAGACGCTCTTCTCGTCCGACGACGAGAAACTGAACGCCGACAGCTCGGGATAAGGCTGGACGTTGCCAGCCTCGTCGGTATCGCTGCCGATCATGCGCGTGACGTAGGCGTTGCCGCCGATGAAGTGATGCGTGAAGTAGGTTCGCGCCGGCGCGCCGGTGGCCGCGCGATCGACCATGGGGGGACGCGGCGCGTTGTCGCGATACAACGTGTTGGCCGTGCCAGGCTGCCCGTAGTCCTGCTGCATGTGGCACGTCTGGCAGTCGCGCTTGAACGCCGGATCGAAGTTGCGGTTGCCGGGCCGATCCGCGTACCGGCTGCTCGACCACTCCGCGTACGTGCGTTCGATCGGAAAGCCGCCGACCCATCTGCCGACGCGGTTCTTGATCGTCAGCGGGTTGGTGACGTCGTGGCACGCGCTGCAGAATTCGGCCCGCGTCGAGAACACCTGACGGAAGCCGGAGTGCTTCGACGCGTCCATCTGCTCGTACCGCATCGGCGTTCTGAAGACGCCGCTGAGATATCGATCCGGGATCCCCGCGTGCGGGCCGATCGTGAGCGGACCCGCGCGGTCCGGCGTTCCGACGGCGTGCGGCGACAGCTGAAACGATCCGCCGCCGATGCTGTATCCGAGGTTCGGGGCGGATTGATCCGGCACGTCGAGGATGTCCCTGAGCGACGGCGGCATCGAGACGCCGCGCGGTTCGATTCCGGACGCGGGCACGTAGGCGCGCCCGCCCGAGCGCGCGTAGTTGTGGAACGGCGTCTCTCTCGTCGCCACCGCGCTGTGGCACACCATGCAGGCGACGCCGGCCTTGCCGGAATCGGTGTTCCGCCGCTGCGCCTCCACGGTCGCAAACGCCAGACCCGTGCCGTCGCTCGACGTCGGATTGAAGTTCGGGTCGACGCGCGCGTGCTCGGCGCCCGAGGGCACGTCGACGCCGACGTTCTGCAGCGGCACGTTGTCGACGTAGTTGGTCGGCATGTGGCAGCGGGCGCACATGCTGTCCACGAGCGAGCCCGCGCGCGCGAGGCGGTGACGGCTCGTGCCGAGATCGAACGCGCTCGCGCAGTCGTGCGGATCGGCGAACGGATTGTGGCTCGCGCGCGGCGTCCCGTCGGGCGGCTGCGGCACTTCGCAATCGCCCGACGTCGACGTCTCGCGCGCCGACAGCAGAAACGCGGCGCGCCACACCGGATCGCGCCACGCGTTGGCCATCATCGAGCCGTTCCACTCGTTGAACACGCGCGCGTGGCAGGTCTGGCACTGCGCCGGATGATCGAGCTGCTGCCAGAAATCCTCGAACGGCGGCGGCACCGATTCGGCCTCGGCGGTGACGTACGGCGCAGCCTCGGGGATGCGGTTCGGCAGCTCGAGATCGCCGGCAGGCCGCCGGTACACGGACGCCGCCATGAGCAGCGTGGTCGCGCAGGAGACGATCAGATGCGTACGCACAGTGGCCATGGCTTATTGCGCGTGCCGGAGACAGTCCGCGAGACACGGATCGTGACGAGCGACGAGCGGCCGCCGCGCCAGCGTCGTCGAGACCGCGTACCACGCGATGCCGCCATAGGCGACCGCAAGCGCGATTTCCAGCACGCCGAACGACGGCGCTTTCGCTGTCTGCGGCGCCACCAGCAGATACACATCGAGCCAGCGGCCGAAGAGGAGCACAATCGCCACGCGCTTCAGAACCGACCGACGCCGCTTCGATTCGCGCGGCAGCAGGACGAGGAACGGAATCGCCCAGTTGACGATCAGATTGACGGCGAACAAGCCGATCCACGCGGGCGACGTCCTCACCTGGTAATAGCCGGCTTCGTCGGGCAGGTTCCCGTACCAGATCAGCAGGTACTGCGAGAGCCAGATGTAGGCCCAGAACGTCGTGAACGCGAAGAGCAGCTTGCCCAGATCGTGCATGTGATGCGGGGTGACGACGTCGGCGAGATAGCCGCGCTCGTGGAGAAGGACGACGGCGAGCGTAATCGCGGCGACGCCCTCGACGAACACGCCGGCGAAGACGTAGACCGCGAAGATGGTGCTCGTCCATCGCGGATCGAGCGAGAGCAGCCAGTCGGCCGCCGCGAGCGAGAACGTCCACGCGAAGACGACGGCGAAGAGGGCTGAATCGCGAACCATGCGGCGCCGATGAATCGGATCGGCGCTCAGGTCCTGCCGTCCCGACGAGCGGACGATCGAAGCCGCGAGCACGGTCCAGACGATCAGAAACAGCGCCATCCGCGCGAACACGAACGGCGTGGCGAAATACCACGAGCTCGCCGGGCCGCTCTCGCGAACCGCCGACAACGCGCCGGCCGCCCACGGGTACAGCGATCGCCGCCCGAAGAACAAACCGAGCATCATCAGCGCCGCGACCGGCAGCGCGCCCGTCATCGCTTCCGCGACGCGGCGGACGCCGGCGGACCACGACGCGCCCGAGAGGTGATGAATCGCGACGAAGAGGAGTCCCCCCAGCGCCGCGGCGAGCACGAGGAAGCCGTCGACGAGGAGATCGGACCATGTCCGCGCGGCGTCGAACGTGAGTCCGGACGCGATCGCGATCGACGCGAGCGCCACCGCGGCCGCGCCCACCCACCGCGGCGGCGGCAGGGTGATCGCGCGCGGCGGCTGCGCCGTCTGCGGCATCGGCGCGATCATCGCTGCGCCTCCGGCCGACGCGTCCGAAGCGTGTCGACGTAGCCCACGATCAGCCAGCGATCGTTCGCCGGTATCTGCGAGGCGTACGACGGCATCCGGCCGGAGCCGTACGTGATCACGTGAAACAGGTGCCCGGCGGGCATCGATCGGACGCGCTCGGAGCTGTAGGCCGGCGGATTCGGAATCATCGGGACCAGCGGACCGTCGCCGTCTCCCGAAACGCCGTGGCACACGAGGCAGAACGTTTCGTACAACCGCCGTCCCTGCCCGATCGTCGTCGGCGTGTGTGCGTTCGGGTTGAACAGCTCGCGTCCGGCGCGCTCGGCGTCGGCAGCCGTGCCGCTGTAGTGCAGAGGGAGAAATCCTCGCGGGATCGTGCCGGCGACGGGCATCTGCTGCGTGATGCCGTTGCGAGTGACCGGGTTCGGCGCGAACGTGTCGTACGGAACCGACCGCGCCATGTCCGGCATGTACTCGTATCCACGATGCGGCGACTGGCTCGCGCACGCGAGCGACGCGGCGGCAATCACGACAGCGACGACAACGTGTGGAGCCGTCATAAGTCGAGCACCTTCCAGGCCACTGTCTGCGCACCGTGCTCGAACAGCAGCCGTTCGACGAGGTTGCGGTCGAATGCCGTCTGGCGGCAGCGCAGCGCCACGACGAACGCATCGTCGGTGGCCGACAGGTCGACCGTGCGCGCGCGGATCGCCGGACGGAGGCCCGAGCGCGCGAGGAATGCGGCGGCGGTCGCGAGGCCGGCGCCGAGCACGGTGATTTCGAACGCGATCGGAATGAAGGCCAGCATCGAGTTGTCCGGCTTGCCGCCCACGTTCAGATTCCAGCTGACGACGGCCGCGTAGTACTGGAACGCGATCGCCGCGACGAAGCCCGAACACCCGCCGGCGAGCGTCGCCCACGGCAACCGCGAACGCCGCAGCGCCATCGCCTCGTCGAGGCCGTGAACGGGGTACGGCGCGTAGACGTCGAACACCCGCAGGCCGCGCTCACGCACCGCCCGCACGGCGTCGACGACATGCCGTTCGTCACCAAATCGCGCGACGATGAACTCACGCGCGGCGCCGCTCATGCCCGCCGCTCCGCGGCGCGCCCCGCGCCCGCCTTGATTTCCCACATCGCAATCATCGGAAGCACGCGGATGAACAGCAGGAAACAGGTGAAGAACAGCCCGAAGCTGCCCGCCAGCGTGCCGACTTCGACGATCGTCGGCCGATACATCGTCCAGCTCGATGGCAGATAACTGCGATGCAGCGACGTGACGATGATCACGAAGCGCTCGAACCACATGCCGACGTTGACGAGAATCGAGAGGACGAACAGCAGCGGCACGCTCCGCCGCGCGCGCCGCAGCCACAGCACCTGCGGCGCGAGCGCGTTGCAGCCGACCATGATCCAGAAGCACCACGCATAGGGGCCCGCGAGGCGATTCAGGAAGGCGTAACGTTCATAGACGTTGTGGCTGTACCACGCGTTGAACAGCTCCGTCGCGTACGCAAAGCCGACGATGGAGCCGGTCAGGAGCATGATTTTGCCCATCGCCTCGAGATGCGCCGCCGTGATGTAGCGCTCGAGATGCATGACGGCGCGCACGATGATGAGCAGCGTCATCACCATGCCGAATCCGGAGAAGACGGCGCCGGCGACGAAGTACGGCGGGAACAGCGTCGTGTGCCACCCGGGCAGCACCGACGTCGCGAAGTCCATGCTCACGATCGAATGAACCGAGATGACGAGCGGCGTGGCGAGCCCGGCGAGCAGCGTGGTCGCCGTCTCGTAGCGCGACCAGGTCCGCGCCGATCCGTTCCAGCCGAGGCTCAGCACGCTGTACGCGAAACGTCTCACAGGCGCGTCCGTCCGATCGCGCATCGTCGCGAAATCGGGAATCATCCCGAGATACCAGAACACGAGCGAGATCGTGAGGTACGTGTTGATCGCGAACACGTCCCACAGGAGCGGCGATCGAAAGTTCACCCATAGCGGTCCGCGCGAATTGGGATATGGCATGACCCAGAACGCCAGCCACGGCCGCCCCATGTGGATCAATGGAAAGAGCGCGGCGCACATCACGGCGAAGATCGTCATCGCCTCCGCCGATCGACTGATTGCCGTGCGCCACCGCTGCCGGAGCAGCAGAAGAATCGCCGAAATCAACGTGCCCGCGTGGCCGATGCCGATCCAGAACACGAAGTTGGTGATGTCGAAGGCCCATCCCACGGTCCGATTGAGGCCCCACACGCCGATGCCGGTCGCGATCTCGTACGCGACCATGGCGACGCCGATCGTCAGCGCGATCGTCGATGCGGCGAAGCAGGCCCACCATCCGGCGCCTGGCCGCGTGACGAGCGGACGCATCACGTCGTCGGTGATCTCGCGCAGCGCCGCGTCGCCGGCGTCGCCGGCAACGGGGCGCGCCGATGGCCTCGACGCGGGCACCGGACGAAGCGAGGGGATGGCTGTCGAGCTCATAGCGGCTCCGGCTCGCCGCGAGGCGCATTCTTCACGCGCATCAGATAGCCGACGTTCGGCCGCGTGCCGAGCTCGTCGAGCACGTGGTAATGCCTGCGGCTGCGCCGCAGCCTGGCCACTTCGCTGTTGGGATCGTTGAGATCGCCGAACACGATCGCGCTCGCCGGACAGGCCTGCTGGCACGCGGTCTTGATGCGGCCGTCCTCGAGCGTCCGCCCTTCCTGTTTCGCCGACAGTTTTTCCGCCTGGATCCGCTGGACGCACAGGCTGCATTTCTCCATCACGCCGCGCGAGCGGACGACGACGTCCGGGTTGAGCACCATGCGCTCGAGCGGATCGTTCATCGTGAAGTCGAAGCGATCGTTGCCGGCGTACTGGAACCAGTTGAAGCGGCGCACCTTGTACGGACAGTTGTTCTCGCAATAGCGCGTGCCGATGCAGCGGTTGTAGATCTGCTGGTTGATCCCGTCGGAGCTGTGAACCGTCGCGAGCACAGGGCAGACCGTCTCGCACGGCGCGTTCTGACAGTGCTGGCACATCATCGGCTGGAACGACACGCCGGGGTCGTCGTCGGCGCCGTCGTAGTACCGATCGATGCGGATCCAGTGCATCTCGCGGCTGCGCGTCACTTCGTCGGGGCCGACGACCGGCACGTTGTTCTCGGCCTGACACGCGGTGACGCACGCCGAGCACCCGGTGCACGTGTTGAGGTCCACGGCCATCCCCCACCGGTGCTCGCCGCCTTCGCGCTCGGGCCACAGCGACGGCCGCTCGGGCGCAGGCTCGGATCGTTCGTTCAGGAGCTCGTCGAGCGTGATCGATCTGATGATCGAGCGTCCTTCGATCGAGTGGTGCGTCTGCGTGAGGGCGAGCTCCCGATGTCGGCCCGTGCGTTGGAGCGCGACGCCGGTCCGCAAGTACGCGCGCCGCGCCGCCGAAGCGGAGACGAACGGAAACGCGTTGGCGCCGATCCCGTTTCCAACCTTGCCTGCTCCATCGCGTCCGTAGCCGAGCGCGATCGAGACAGTGGAGGGCGACTGCCCCGGCTGCACGTACGCGGGCAGCTCGCACGATCGATCGCCCGCCACCACGCGAACGACGTCGCCGGTCGCGACGCCAATCGACCGGGCGACCGACGGCGCGATCGCAATCGAATTGCCCCACGTGAGCTTCGTCACGGGATCGGGAAGCTCCTGCAGCCACGGGTTGTTCGCGTGCCGGCCGTCGCGGATGGCGACGGTTTCGTGCAGCCGCAGCTCGTACCGATCCGGCCCGCGCGCGGATACGGCGCGCTGATGATCGGCGGCAATCGCGCCAGCCGCGGCGCGCCACCCTTCGGCGAGCGCGTACCGCCGTTCGACGCGCGGCGCCGAATCGTCGTACACGCCGTCGTGGAGCGCGCGGTCCCAGAACTCGTCGAACGTTCGAGAGCGGTCTTGTCTCGGGAAGAGCTCGCGCCGCCAGAACTCGCGCACGTACGAATAGAAATCCGGCGGCTTGCCCAGCCACTCCAGCAGGCTGTCCTGCGCCGCGCGTGTGTCGAACAGCGGCGCGACCGTCGGCTGCGCGAGGCTGAACGATCCGGCGATCGGTTCAGCGTCGCCCCAGGCCTCGAGGAAGTGGTGATCGGGGCACACGGCGTGGCTTGCGTTCGCGGTCTCGTCCGCGCGATCGGCGAACGAGATCGACAGGGCCACCGACTCCATGCCTCGCGCGAACCGTTCGGCGTCCGGGAAGTCGTACAGCGGGTTGACGCCGTACGTCATCAGCACCTGGACGTCGCCGCGGTTCATCGACTCGATCAGCTCCTCGACCGCCGCGTCGTCGCCCTGTCTCTGGAGCGACGGCGCGTCGAGATCGACGGTCACGCCGATATTTCCCAGCAGCGTGTTGATCGCGTGCACGACAACCTGCGTCGACGGATCGTCGGATCCGCAGACGACGAGCGACCGGCCACGGTCGCGCCACAGATCGTCGGCCGCCCGATCGATCGCCCGATCGTCGATCGCGACCTCCACACGCGGCAGCGGTTCGGCCACGCGCGCGTCGGCGGCGATACGATGCAGGAGCGCGAGCGCGACCGCGCCCTGCTCGGACGCCGCGATCGCGACGCGCCGATCGGCATTGCTGCCCGTGAGCGAAACGCCCGACTCGAACTGGTGATGCTGCACGCCGCCGGACGACAGCCCTTCCCGGCGTCGATCCGCGTACTGCCGGGTGAATTCAACCGGCGACAGCCACGTGCCGAGGAAGTCGGCCTCGATGCCGACGACGGTTTTCGCGCGATCGAAGCGGTAATGCGGAACGGCCGCGACGCCGAAACAGGCGTGCGTGGCTTCGCGAAGCGCGCTGAACGACACGGCGTCGTACACGACGTGGCGGAAGCGTGGAAAGCGCGCCGACCATTCCGCGATCAACGCTCTCGTCGACGGGCTCACGATCGTGCCCGACAGAAGGACGATTCCGCGGCGGCTCGCGGCGGCGACCTGCGGCTTCACGCGCGCGTCGATCTCGCTCCACGACGCGGGCTCGCCGTGCCACAGCGGACCCCTGAGGCGATTCGGGTCGTACAGCGACAGCACCGTCGCCTGACCTGCCGCGCACGTGCCGCCGCCGAAGCGCACCGATTCAGCGTTGCCCTCGATCTTGATCGGCCGTCCGTCGCGCGTCTTGACGAGCAGCGGGCAGGCGGCCGCGCAGCCGGCGCACGTGGTCGCATACCAGCTGGCGACCCCGGGCGTCACTTCTTCCGGCTTGTTGAGGAACGGAATCGCCTTCTGCACCGGGGCGCGCGAACAGCTCGCGACCGCCGACGCGGCGAGCGCGAAGCCGAGCCGCGCGAGGAAATCGCGACGGCTGTCGTCCCGTTCGGGGGACCGATTCCAGAATTTCAGATCGTGCGTCACGTCAGTAATGGCACTTGCCGCAATCGAGATTCGCTGCCGGCGCGTTCGGGTCGCCGCCTCGCATCCGGTGACAGTCGATGCACCATCCCATCGTCAGCGGCGACTGCTGTTCGACCCGCGTCATCCGCTCGACGTGGCCGTGACACGACTGGCAGTCGATGGCGGCCAACAGGTGCTGACTGTGGTTGAAGTAGACGAAGTCGGGCAGGTTGTGGACCTTGATCCACGCGATCGGCCTGCGCTCGGCGACGAGCTCCTTCAGCTTCTCGATGTCTTCGGACTGCTTCTGAAGCAGTCCGTGGCAGTTCATACAGACGGCGGAGGGCGGGATGCCCGCATGGCGGCTCGTCCGCGCGCCGAAATGGCAATAGAGACACGGCACGTGCGAGTCGCCGGCGTGCAGCTTGTGGGAGAACGCGATCGGCTGCGCCGGCGCATATCCCTGGTGAACGCCGACACGCGCGAGCTCGCGGCAGACGAAGCCGGCGACCAGCACGCACGCGGTCGCGCCGGCGGCAACGGCCGCTCGCCATCTGGTCACCGTCAGTTCTCCTCTTCACGCCAGATCTCCTCGGCGCGGAGACGTCCGAGCGCCGCGCCGACCCGATCGAAGATCCGGTCCAGCGCGGCGTGTGCCGCCGATCCGAGCCGCGTGAACACGAGCAGGGCGACGAGCGGGAAGGAACAGAACACATGCAGTCTCACGACGAACGGCGTCGCGGCAATCAGCTCCACCCGCGGCGCCAACCGCGCGAGCGAGACCGCATACGGCGTGAGCGTGACGACCGACCACGACGATGCCCATCGATAGGAAGACGCGAGCGCAACGCCAGAGACGACCGCAATCAGGACGAGCGTCAGCGACACCGTGTCCGTGAGCGCGCGATCGTCGTCGCCCGCTCGATCGAACAGATGGCGGCGCATTTTCGAGATGACCGCCATCGAACAGATCACGCCCGCGGCGAAGCCCGTCGCTTCGAGGAGCAGCAGCCGCGACGCGTGCCGGTTCCATCTCAGGACCGCATCGGGCGCGAAGAGCAGCAGCAGGTGCAACGTGGCAAGCGCGAAGACGGCGGCAGCGACGGCGCCTTCGCGAATAGTCGGTCGACGTCCGATCATCGCGGCCTTCCCTTCGGCCGCTGCGGCGAAGCGGCGCGATCGGCCTGACGCAGAAATGCCTTCACCGCGAACGCTTCGTCCGCGGTGAGCGGTCCCGCCGTATCCTTGTCGAAGGCACGCGGAAAGCACGGACGCCGCAGAGCCAGCGACAACGCCGCGTCCTGGAAGCGGGAATAGACGTGCGTCAGATCGCTGCCGAACGTCGCCCCGGTCGACGCGCCGTCCACCTGAACGACATGGCATGAGCCGCACGAGGCGCCGCCGTTCTTCGCCGCGATCGATCCGAGGAACAACTCCCGCCCGAGCGCGATGTCGGCCAGCGTTGCGGTCGACGCGTGCCGCGGGCGCGACGCGTCCGCGGCGGCCGGACCTCCGGCAGCGAGATAGTCGACGAGCGCGGCGATGTCTTCGGCCGGAAGATTTTGATCCGGCATGCGTTCGCGCTTGTACTTGTCAAACAGCGTCGTCGCGATTGGATCGCCGGCTTCGACGACCTTCTGCGACGATCGGATCCAGGAGGTGAGCCACGCGCGCGAGCGGCGATTGGTGACGCCCTTCAAATCGGGTCCGACGCGATCGCCCTTTCCGTACGTGTGGCAGCCGCTGCATTTCTTGGCGAACAGAGCCGCGGAGTCGGTGGCCGCGAGCGCAGTCGCGGGCAGGAGCAGAGCTGCGCCGCAAATGACCGCTCGGAACTGCGCTCGTATCGGCGTCATCGGTGTTTCTCGCCGCGACCTTCAGTGAACCGTCGGACATCCCCCGACAGGATCGACGAACGCCGGTACCTGGTTCTGCGAATCGTCGTGCGTGAAACTAAGACGCGGCGGCGATCCAGTAAATGGCTCAAAGGTGGAGACTCGATAAGATTTGTATCAACCACGACACGCACGACTTTCGTGCGGACAGCGCTTGGTCGGTAATTCGATCCGTTCCACGCCGTCGATGCCCGCAGCGCGAGCGCCATACGACAATCTCGTAATAAGATGAATCGATGATCAGCTGGCGCGATCGGGTACTCGTCGGCGGCGCGGCGCTCGGCATCGTGATGGCGCACGGCGCGTCGACGCCCGGCCGCGCGCAGGACTCGTGGGGCGGCGTGCTGGACGAACATCCCGCGATTCAGTACGCGAGTCGACCGGCGACGGACCGGGTTACGAAATTGAAAGAGGCACTCGTGCAGAGCGGACGCTCGCTCCAGCGCGATCCGCGGAACGGCTATCTGCTTTCAGTCCTCGACGCGCTCGGCGTGCCGATCGAATCGCAGCTGCTCGTGTTCTCGAAAACCGGCGTGCAGCGCGCCTACACGAGCCCCGAGAATCCCCGGGCGCTCTTCTTCGACGACTCGGTTGCCGTCGGTTACATTCCTGGCGCGCCCTTCCTCGAGCTCGCAGCGCACGACCCGCAGCAGGGCGTCGTGTTCTACACGCTCGACCAGGCGTCAACTCCGCCTGCATTCACCCGGCGCACGAGCTGTCTCTCCTGCCATGTCTCGGCGAGCACGGAGAACGTGCCGGGGATGATTGTCCGCACCAACACGGTCGGTGATGCCGGCGACGTGATGCCGCACTCCGACACCCACGACGTGAACCATCGGACGCCTCACCCGGATCGCTGGGGCGGCTGGCTCGTGACGTCCGAGGGGCCGACGCCGTACTCGCAGAGGGCGCATTCGGGAAACATCACCTTCTCGGGACGCGGCAACACGTCGAACCAGGTGTTCGTCGACTGGATCAGCAACCCGCCCGACGCGCGCGGCTACCCTGCCGCGTCGAGCGACGTCGTCGCGCTGCTCGTCTTCGATCATCAGATGCACGCGATCAACCTGCTGACGAGGCTGAACTGGGAATCGCGCGTCGCGGCGAGCGGCGGCCGCGCGGGCGCGTCGGCGGACGGGAACGTCCGTCATCTCGTCGACGAGCTCGCGGACTACCTGCTCTTCGTCGGCGAGGCGCGATTGCCGGTACCGCTCGCCGCGCGTCCCGGCTTCGCGGAGCATCTCGAGGCGCGGATTCCGAAGGATCGTCGCGGCCGGTCGTTCGCGCAGCTCGACCTGGTGAGCCGTTTGATGCGGTATCCGTGCAGCTACATCGTCTACTCCGCGGCATTCGACGGACTGCCGTCGTCGGCGAAGCGCGCCGTCTACGCGCGGATGCTCGAGATTCTGTCGGGCCGCGATTCGCGCGCTGCTTACGCGCACCTGACCAGCGACGACCGGCGCGCCGTCCTCGAGATTCTGAGAGACACGAAGCCCGACTTCCCTCCGTCGTAACGCTTCGAGCGTGCTGCTTATTCCGATCGAAGCGCAGTCATCGGATCGACGCTCGTCGCACGCCGCGCCGGAATGAACATCGCGACCGACGCGAGCGTCAGCAGCAGCGCGCCGATGGAACCGAGCGTCATCGGATCGACGGCCTTCACGCCGTACAACAGGCTCGACATGAACCGCTCGAATGCGAGCGCCGACGACATTCCAACGGCCAGGCCGATGACCGTCGGTACGCCGCCCTGCACGCCGACCAGCCGCGCGATGTGGCGCGAGCTGGCGCCGAGGGCGAGACGCACGCCGAACTCGTGCGTGCGCTGCGCGACGAGCTGGCAAAGGACGGCGTAGAGGCCAACGAACGCGAGCAGCAGAGAGAACGCCGAAAACGCGCCGAGGACCGCCGCGCGAAATTGCGGATACGCCAGATCGCTCGAGATCCGCTGCCGCATCGTTTGCACGTTCGCCAACGGTACGTCGGGGTCGATCGCGGCAACCAACCGCTGAACGGTCGCGCCGATTGCCTCGGGCACCGGCGTTCGAATCGCCACGGTCGCTTCCGGCGGAGGGCTCTGGGTCAGCGGCCGGTAGATGAACGGCGCATCTATCCAGTTCATCTCCTGGTACACGCTCAGCGTCTTCTGATTTCCGACCACGCCGACCACCATGCTCCAGAGATCTTCGCAAGGTTCCTGTCCGTGATATGGCCGTCCCAGATCGCGACGATCCGATCGGGACCGGCGTACGGCAGGGGTCGCAGGAGAATCGCTTCGACGATGCTGAACACCGCGGTTGCGGCGCCGATCCCGAGCGCGAGCGTGAGGATGGCGACGATCGCAAAACCCGGATTCCTGCTCCACGTCCGGATGGCGTATCGACTATCGCGGCCGAGATCTGACAGCATGTATGGGATCCTTCCACATATGCGGGTCGCGGCGCTCTTCGACATTCACGGCAATCTTCCGGCGCTCGAGGCCGTTCTCGAAGACCTCCGTGATGTGCGCGTCGACCGCGTCGTCGTGGGCGGCGATCTGTTGCCGGGACCGATGGCGCGCGAAACGCTCACCCTTCTACTGAACCTCGACGTTCCGGTCGAGTGGATCTACGGCAACGGCGAGGTTGCCGTGCTCGAACGGATGGCGGGCAGCGAATCGGCCAAGGTCCCCGAACAATATCGGCCCGCGATCGCGTGGACGGCCGAACAGGTTCGCGACCACGAAAAGCTGATTCGAGCGTGGCCGATGACCGTACGCCTCGAGATCGACGGTTTGGGCAGCGCGTTGTTCTGCCACGCCACGCCGCGGAATGAAGACGAAGCGTTCACGCGCCTGACGCCGGAGGATCGCCTGCTCCCCGTGTTCGACGGAGTCGACGCGGCGGTGGTCGTTTGCGGACACACGCACATGCAGTTCGACCGTACGATCGGACGCACCCGCGTCGTGAATGCCGGGAGCATCGGCATGCCTTTCGGCGAACCGGGCGCCGACTGGCTCCTGCTCGGACCGGACGTACAGCTGAAGCACACGCTCTACGATCTGAACGCCGCCGCAGAACGGATTCGCAAGACGACGTTTCCGTGGCCCAACGATTTCGCCGAACAGTACCTCCTGCATCCTCCGTCCGAGAAAGCCATGCTCGAGGCGTTCACGCGCGCCTCGTTTTGACCGGAAATCCAGCCGCGATCAATCGCGGTATTCTTGTCGTGGATGCTGATGTCCACCTTCAGATTCGTCGTGCTCGCTGGCCTCATCGCGTTGTCCATTGGATGCAGCAGTTCGCCGACCGGTCCGTCGAACGACGCCCCGTTCAGTCAGACCGATCTGCGCGTCGGCACCGGCGCGGTGGCCGCCGCCGGCCAGACGCTGACGGTGAACTACACCGGGTGGTTCTACGATGCGTCGAAGCCCGAGCAGAAAGGCGTGTCGTTCGACTCGACGGTGGGTAAATCGCCGTTCACGTTCACGCTCGGCGCCCAGCAGGTGATCAAAGGCTGGGATCAGGGCCTGCCGGGGATGCAGGTGGGCGGATTGCGCCGGCTCGTCATCCCGCCGTCGCTTGCCTACGGCTCAACGCGCTCCGGCTCAATCCCGCCGAACAGCACGCTCCTTTTCGAGATCGAGCTGCTGGACGCGCAATAGGCTCCCGCGGCAAGTCCGATCAGAAGACGCGGACGCGCGCGCCGGCGACGATCAAGAGGAGATGATCGTCGATGCCGCCTTCGGCGGCGCCGACATCGCTGGCCTTCAAACGGGCACTCTGCGCCTCGACGTAGAAGCCGATCGATTTCGTGATCCATCCTTCGAGGCCGCCGCCGATCATCCAGTTCCACCCTTCGGTTCTGTGCTCGAACGTCTCGGTGCCGCCTGCGATCGTCTGCGTGACGTTGTTGACGACCACCGTGGCGTCGTTGATCGTCTCGGTCGTGACGAAGGTGGCGCGATGGTAGTTCCCTCCGCCGAGACCGTACAGCCTCATCGCGCCGACGGGCACGCCGGCCGTGGCCGCTATGGTGATGAGACGTGAATCGAGCGTGCTGTCGAAGCGAAACCTGTCGCCGCTGCCGAACGCCGACGCCGGCGCCGGCTTTGCGAAGGTGATCTGGGCGCCGAGGAAACTCTTGATCCAGTACGTCGCTCCGGCGGCGCCGGCGCCCGTGAACGTCTCGCGGCTGCACGTCGTCGCGTTTCCGCATGCCGAGTCGATTGTGTGACTGAACGTCGGGATGCCTGCTGCGCCGAACAGCACCAACCCGAGCGGCGGCGTGGTCTGAAAGAATCGGCGCGTGGTCTCCGACTGGCCGCGGCCGACCCAGGCGGCGGGCGGTGGACCCTGCGTGACGTGAATCGACGCGGCCGTTCCATCGAGATCGACGACGAACGTCGTCACCCGACGCATGACGAACACACCCCACACCTCGTTGCGGGTGCAGCCGGCGGCCGCCGGAGCGGGCTGCACGCCGGGGCTCATGAGCTGAATGCGAACGGCTTCGGTGCACACGTCGACGAAGAAGCCGACGTCGATCTCGTCGGCGCGCGACCCGAAATCGACCGCGACTCCGGCGTTGCCGTCGGTATCCGCCGCAGCCGACGCGACAGCACCTGTGTTCACCTGCACTTCGACTTTCGCCGATGGAGGCGCGTTCCTGACGATGACGGTCTGCGCGGCCGCGGTGGACGCGCAAATCGTGATCGCGAATGCGCCAACGGTCGTCGACACCCGGAATTGCCGAATGTTGTTCATATCGCCGTTATCTTGTCTCAAATCGCACTGCCCGGGCGATCGACAGCCCAATCGCCCGTCCGACGACGGCGCGGACGATTCGGCCGGGCGTCGCGGCCATTCCAAATCGGACGGCGGCCACCAAATTGGCCGGCCGCAGGCGGTGGCACGGGATGGGACGGGAAGGCGCGCCGGTATACTGCCGCGGGATCGCACACGATGATTCGGGTCGCGCTCGTCGGCTACGGATACGCGGGACGTACGTTTCACGCGCCGCTCATTCGCGCGACGCGCGGGCTCGAGCTCGTCGCGATTGGCTCGAGTCGGAGGGAACAGATCGCGGCGGACCATCCCGGCGTCGCGGTGGCGGCTTCGCCGCAGGACGCGTACGCGGCCGCCTCGGTCGATCTCGTCGTCGTCGCGACGCCCAACGACACGCATGCGCCGATTGCCAGCGCGGCGCTCCGCGCCGGCAAGCACGTCGTCGTCGACAAGCCGTTCGCGCTCACGCTCGATGAGGCGCGCGACGTCGTGAAGCTGGCGCACACGACGGGCCGGGTCGTCGCCGTCTTTCACAACCGGCGTTGGGACGGCGACTTTCTCGCGCTGAAAGATCTCGTCGCGCGCCGCGCGCTCGGCGAGGTCATGCATTTCGAATCGCACTTCGATCGCTACCGGCCTCACGTCCGCGCCCGATGGCGCGAGCAACCGGGCACAGGGACCGGACTCTGGCACGATCTCGGACCACACCTCGTCGATCAGAGCCTGCAGCTGTTCGGTCTGCCCGATCGCGTTCAGGCGAGCCTTGCGGCGCAGCGCCCCGGCGCGCAAACCGATGACTGGGCGCATGTGCTCCTCGACTACGGCCGCGTTCACGCGATCCTTCATGCGTCGCTGCTCGTGCCGGCGCGATTGCCGCGATTCATCGTGCACGGCGACGGCGGCAGCTGGGTGAAATACGGACTCGACCCGCAAGAGGCGCGGCTGAACGCCGCATTGGGATTGTCGGAAGGCCGCGCTGCCGAGCGCGAGTATGCGCTGCAGATCGATGGCGCCACCGGCGTCGAGCGGGAGACGCCGATCCCGTCCGGAGACTACCTGCAGTTCTACGCGCAGTTGCGCGACGCGCTCGACGGCGCTGGTCCCAATCCGGTTCCCCCCGCGCAGGCGCTTGTCGTAACGGCAGTCATCGAAGCCGCCATCCGCTCCGCCGCCGAACGGCGCGCCTTGCCGTTGCCGCTGAGTGACGCCGAGGTTCGCGATTTCAAAACGTCTTAAGTGAGTTCTTAACCGATGCCGAACGCCGCGCCAGACGTCTTCGTCATGGTTTACCGACGCGTCGGCGTGCTACCGTCGATCGAAGCTATGAAACGCGCTTTTGCGGTCGTGTATTTGGCAATGACGGCTGCCGCAGGACTGTTGCCAGGCGCGTCTACGAACCGGGCGCGGACGCCGACACGGCCACCTCACGTCCTGCAGCCGCCGCTCCCGCATCGCCCGCGTCACAAGCCCGCGAGACCTTCGACGCGCGGCCGGGCGCCGAGCTGAGAGGACTCAAGAACCTCGGGGTTCTCGTCGAAGATGTGAGCGCCCAGGCGGTCGCGTGCGGGTTGAATCACGACGCGATCGAAACCGCGGTGTCGCAGCGGCTCACAGCGGCCGGTTTCGCCGTTCGCAGGAACTCTGACGAAGACACGTACCTGTATGTCAACCTGATGACGACCACCATGCCCAACGGCACGTGCGTGTCGCGGTACGACGCCTTTCTCTATACTCACGCAACCGCCAACCTCTCGTACCGCGATCAGCCGGTGCTGGTGCAGGTGTCGCTGATGCATCGTGGCGGCATCGGCAGCAGCGCGGCGACCGCACACGGCGCGGCGGTGGTGCGCGCGCTCGAGAGCTACGTCGATCTGTTCGTCACGCAGATTCGTGACGCGAACAGGTAGACGCGTCCCATCAACTCCTGATTTTTCGTGAGCCTGGACGCACGGCGTCGTCGAGCGGACCACCGTACGTGAGACAGGTGGCGCTGGACGCGACGACAATGTGTGCGTTCGCAGTCAGAAGATCGATGCCGGCGACGGAGAGTCGGGCCCACGCGTCGACGACGATACCCTTGTCGATGACGTGATCCAGCACGTCGACGACGCTCCTCGTGGAGGCCCCACGGTCAGCGTTCATGGCGGCTCTACTCTACGGCGGCGCAGCGCCTACGGCGATCGATACCTGACCGCTGAGTTCGAAAAAGCGTGAAAGCGCCGAGGCAGGCCGGTCGCGCTGCGAACGACGGTCCGAATTGGCTAACCGACCAAGCCGGAAGTGCTATGGCCGCGTCGCGGAGGCTGCCGACACGCGGTGGTCTCGACGGCTGGCGGGCTCCGCGGGCCGCTGCAGGTCGCTGACCGAAGAGCCGGCCTCATCGATGATGGCGCGAGGCGCGCACAACCCGTCAGTTCTCGAAATGTGCAAAGGCGATCTCCGGTTTCGGATTATCCGGTTGCGTAATATCGGCGCAACGGATGTTTCTCCCCGCGCGGCAGTCAGCTGAGGCTCGTCGGGGGCGCTGCACCCCGGCGAGCGGAAGGGCGTTCACCTCATCGGTGTCACGCGGGGCGAACGACGAATCGGCCGCGAGCCGCCCCTTTCAGGAGCGTCTGGAACGCGCGGGGCAGATCGCCGATCGATATCTCCTCGGCTGTCGCGCTCAGCTTCGACGGCTTCAGGTCGGTCGCAAGGCGTCGCCACACATCGAGCCGCGTCGGCATCGGGCACGTCACGGAATCGATGCCGAGCAATTTCACGCCGCGCAGAATGAACGGCAACACCGTCGTCTGCAGATCGGTGCCGCCCGTCAGTCCGGAGCTGGCGATGCACCCGTTCTGCATCATCGTCCGCGTGAGCCACGCGAGCGTCGCGCCGCCAACGGGATCGACGGCGCCGGCCCACGTGGCCTTCTCGAGCGGGCGCGTGCCCATCTGCAGCGATCCGCGCGCGAGGATGTCGGTCGCGCCGAGCGACCGAAGGTAGTCGTGCTCCTGTTCCTTTCCGGTCACCGCCGTGACTTCATAGCCGCGCGACGCGAGACACTGCACCGCGATGCTGCCGACGCCACCAGTCGCGCCCGTGACGATGACCGGTCCGTTTTCCGGCCTGAGGCCGTTGCGCTCCATCTCGACGACGGACAATGCGGCGGTGAAGCCCGCGGTTCCGATCGCCATCGCGTCGAACAGCGACAGGCCTGCGGGCACGGGCACAACCCATTCCGCCGGCACGCGCACGTACGCCGCATAGCCGCCGTCGTGCGCGACGCCGAGGTCGTACCCGGTCACGAGCACCGCATCGCCCGCCTTGAATCGAGGATCCGCGCTCGAATCGACCGTTCCTGATACGTCGATGCCGCCGACGAGCGGAAACCGGCGCATGATCTTTCCCGCGCCGGTCGCCGCGAGCGCGTCCTTGTAATTCACGCTCGAGTACGCCGTCTTGATGACGACGGCGCCCGCGCTCAAGTCGTCCAGGGACAGATCGACAATCCGGCCCGTTGGTGTCCCACCCTCGTCGAAAACCCGGAACGCCTTGAACGACTTCATCAGCTATCAGCTACCGCTGGAGGGTCCTGGGTTCGACTTCCGGCGGGCGCTGGAGATCCTTGAGATCGAGGCCGTTCACGCCGTCGACGATTCTCGCGTAGGCGCGCGTGGCGGCTTCGAGCCCGGTCCACGGCACGGTCTCCGGCGTCTCGCCATCGGTGTGGAAGTACATCATTCCACCTTTGACTTACCATACGGGCATGGAAGGTCGCCTCGTCTCGGCCACGGTTGCGATCGTCGCGTCGCTCGGCGCGGCAGCGCCGGGACAGCTCACCGAGCGGCCGCTCGCCGAAGCGCTGACGCATCCCGCCATCGAGTACGCCTCGCGACCCACGACCGATCCGATCGTCGAGCTGAATCGCCGGATCGACGAAGGGGCCGTGCGGATCGCGTTCGACGAGGGCACGGGCTACCTGCGATCCGTGCTGGAGGCGCTGAACGTGCCGATCGAGTCGCAGATGCTCGTCATGTCGAAGACCGGCGTGCAGGGACTCCACACCGGTCCGGAGAATCCGCGGGCGATCTTCTTCAACGACGCCGTAACCGTCGGCTACATTCGCGGCGCGCCGCTCGTCGAGCTCGCCGTTCACGATCCGCGGCAGGGCGTGATCCTCTACACGATCGATCAGAAGCCGCAGGCGCGCGTTCGATTCGACCGGCCATCGTCGTGCCTGCGCTGTCATATGGCCTACAACACGCTGCACGTGCCCGGCATGCTGTTGCGCAGCGTCTTCATCGCGCCGGACGGCCTGCCGCTTTCACAGTTCGGCAGCTACGACGCCGACGATCGGACGCCGTTCTCGAAACGCTGGGGCGGCTGGTACGTGACGGGGACACACGGCTCGATGCGTCATCTCGGAAACGCGATCGTCGCCAGAGGCGAGACGCCCGAGACGATCGTTTCGGATCGCACGTTGAATCGGACGTCAATCGGGACGTTCGACGCTCACGGGTACGTGTCGGCGCTGAGCGACATCGCGGCGCTCATGGTCTTCGAACATCAGAGCCACATGACGAACCTGATCACGCGAATCGGCTGGGAAGCGCGCATCGCGGCGTACGAGCATCGGCTCGATCTCGGCAGCAGTCCCTTGCAGGACGGCGTCAGAGAGCTGGTCGACTATCTGCTCTTCGTCGACGCGCAGCCCCTCACCGCCGCGATCGAAGGCACGTCAGGGTTTGCGCAGACGTTCGCGACGCAAGGCCCCTTCGACGGTCGCGGGCGATCGCTGCGGCAGCTCGACCTGCAGCATCGGCTGCTCCGGTATCCCTGCAGCTACATGATCTACTCGGCCGCATTCCGCGCGCTGCCGATCGAGGTGCGTCAAGCCGTGTACCGACGCATATGGGAGATCCTCTCGGGCAGCGACTCGGCTCCAAGGTACGGGCGCCTCGCGGAATCGGACCGCCGCGCCATCGTGGAGATCGTGCGCCAGACGATGATCGACTGGCCGAGCGAGTTCGCACCTCCGTCGCGCGCTAAGCCGCCGATGCCTTGAGGCGCGGCAGCAGCCTGACCGCGTTGTCGCGCTCGATCGCGCGAAGGTCGGCGGCCTTGAAGTAGCCGAGATCCGCGACCGCCTTGGCCACCGCGAGGTTTGTTCCCCCGGGCGGGAAATCGGTTCCGAAGAGAATCTGCGACGTACCCACCAGCTCCAGCAGCGACGCGATGGCGCCGCGGTTGGCGGCGCCTGCCGTGTCGTAAAAGAACTTCTTCGCTTCGGCGATGAAGCCCGCCGGCATCCGGTCCGCCGCGTTGCGGGAGCCGCCATCGATTCGGCCGGCGAGGAACGGCGCCGCCCCGCCGCCGTGCGACCAGATGAACCTGATGTCGGGATAGCGTGTGGTGTCGCCGTTGAACGTCACGCCGATGATGGCGCGCGTCGTATCGGTGCCGTACTCGATGCTCCCGGGCGCGGTCCCGTAGTCCAGATTCCGGCAGCAGTTCGCCGCGGTCGGATGGACGTGGACGACGGCCTTGCGCCGACTGAGCTCCTCCATTACCGGGCGAAACGCGGGATTCCCCAACCACTTGTCACCGTAGCTGGTGAACAGACCGATGCCGTCGACCTTCAGCGCGTCGTACGCGTACGCGATTTCCTTCAGGGTCGCGTCGATGTCGGGCAGCGGCATGGCCGCAAACAGACCGAACCGCGTCGGATACCGCTGCACCAGGTTCGCGCCGTACTCGTTGCACGCGCGCGCAATTCGGTTCGTGGTTTGACTGTCGCCGAACCACAGACCCGGATTGGTGATCGAGATCACCGCCGCCGCGCTGCCGGCGCGGTCGAGATCCTCGATCGACTTTTCCGGCGTCCAGGTCGTGTTGGCCGTCTGCAGCAGCGGCCGCCCCTTCACCTCCGCGACCCACGCCGGCGGCGCGAAGTGGTGGTGGATGTCGATGCGCTGCGCGCTGGCGCCAGCCGCGTCCTGCATGAACGCCGCGAAACCGTCCCGGCGGGCGGCCGCGGACAGACCGAGAGCCGCCATCGCGCGGGTCAGAAAGTCTCGTCGATTGAATTCGTTCATGTGCCCTCCGCGTCGCTGTTGACGGTTCGCCTGGACGCCAGATATCGGTCGGTGCGTGAACCCGACGAAGTACGGGCCAGGTTGCGCCGTCGCTGGATGAGCCCGCCAGATCTTTGCATCGTCCTACAATGTGGTAGAAACCCTGTGAGAAGCGCCGATAGAAACCTTCCCGGCCAAAAGGAGATCGGATGCCCAGAGCGGCAAACCGACTGAGTTCAGACAGACTGCGTGAGCTGGCTCGCGCAGGCGCAGAAGTGATCTTGAAAGAGCTCCGGGCCGAAATCATCGCCATCGAGCGGACGTTCCCGGAGCTCGCTCTTCCCAAGCGCCGCCGCGCCCTGCGCCGGTCGGTGAACAAGGCAACGGAACGCGCCAGAACGATGTCCGCTGCGGCGCGCCGGGCGGTCTCGGAACGCATGAAACGGTACTGGGCGGAGCGGCGGAAGGCAAAGTCGAAGATCAAATAGATCACGCTAGATCGTGTCGCTCGATTCGTCTTCGGGCTCTTCCTCCTCCTTCGCGCCCGCAGGCATTCTGCCTTCTTCCACAGAGCGCGACGGATTCGTCACGCGCGTCATCGGCGCGACTTCCTCCTCGTCTTCCGCCTGTTCGAACTTCTCCGTCTCGATTTCCGCGCCTTCGACCACTTCCGAATCCAGATCATCGTCATGCTCGTCGGGCATCGTCATTCTCTCCTCCCGTTTGTCGCGAGATCGTCGTGATTCACGCCTCAGCGCTCGAATGATTCCATCCGCGAGGCGTGCGAGAGTCGAATCAGGTATCGCTGCGGCTCCGACCAGAACCGCTTGCGAAACTGCTGCAGCGTATCCGCGCCTCCATAACTGATCGCCGAACACAGATGCTTCAGCATGTCGTGGATGATTGTGCGCACCGACCCGCGTGCCGGCACGCTGACCTCGAGACCCTCCGATCCAAGCGTCTCCAACTCCCGCGGGTCGACGTCCTCCAGATCGAGCCGATCGCGAACGGCGCCGACGGAGGCCATCCCGCGAAACACCTTGAACGGGACGCGCGCGACTTTCTGCGACTCGGGCATGACGACCGGTTTCAGCACGATCTCTCCGGGAGTTTCCTCAGTGCCGGCAAAGGCGCTGCCCAGCATCACGGAGTCGCTGCCGAACAGCAGTGCCTGCGCGAACGCGCCATCGCGCTTTACACCGCCGTCGGCGATCAGCGGCACGCGATCGCTGATAGCCTGTTGGCACCGCACGAGCGCTTCGACCTGCGGAACCCCAAAATTCGTCGCGAGCCGCGTGGTGCAGCCGCCACCCGGACCGATACCCACCTTGATCGCGTCGACGCCGCGTTCCAACAGGAACGTCGCCCCCTCGGCGGTGGCAATGTTGCCGGCCACGAGCGGAACCGAGCCGACCCGCTTTCGCAGCTGCTCGATGGCTCGCTCCATGACGAGCGAATGGCCATGCGCGATGTCGATGACGATCGCGTCCGCACCGGCCCGCTGCAACTCCACGGCGCGCTCGAGATAGTCGCCGGTCGCACCGACTGCCGCCGCTACTCGGAGCCGACCCTGGTCGTCGCGTGTCGCGAACGGGTGCGTTCGGTGCTTGATGAGGTCTTTGGCCGTAATGAGACCCAGCACCGTTCCGTCCGCGTTCACGAGCGGGACTTTCTTTATTTTTCGTTCCGCCATGAGGCGCTCGGCGTCAGCGGAAGAGATCGGGCCGGCGTGAACCACGAGTAGATCGCGCGGCGTCATGCGGTCCGCGACGAGCGCATCGCCGCTGACGAATCGAACATCCCGCCGGGTCAGCAGGCCGGCGAGTCGTTTATCGCCGGCGGTCACGACGAGCGTTCCGACGCCGGTTCGGTCCATCAGCTGCAGGGCGTCGGATATGCGCTGGCCCGCGTCGATCGTGTGCGGATCCGCGATGATGCCGTGCTGCGTCCGTTTGACGGCCGTCACCTCGACGATCTGCGGCGAGATATCGCCGGCGCGGAACCCGCGGTCGATCACGCCGATCCCGCCCTCTTCTGCGAGAGCCACGGCCATGGCGGCTCTGGTAATCGTGTCCATGTTGGCCGACACGATTGGGCGCCTGAGCGCAATCTGGCTGGTGAATTGACTGGTGAGATCGATGACGGCCGGATCGCGGCTGGGCACGATGCCAAGCTGAGGCGTCAGCAGGAAATCGTCGAACGTGCACCCTTGCACGAAGCGCAACAGATCCGTCGTATCCCGCGGCACGAATGGACGCGTGTGCAACGGCCACACCAGGGCTGAACCGGCGTGCCGCTCAGCTGCTTCCTGTCCGCGAGCTGAATGCGCTCGGACGCGAAGGATGGGAGTTGCCTCGATCGCTCCGCTGATACATCACATCATTGCCCCGGGTCCGCTCGTCGCGCTGATCGGCGCGGGGATACCTGTGATGCTCGTCGCGTTTCCGAGGGCGCTCGGCGGTACGTGGACGTACGGGCGACTGTGGCCACAACTTCCGCACTGAACGACGCTCGCGACGAGGGAAGCGAGTCGCGCCCCTTCCCGATGGACTGACATCGAACATCGGCGATGACCGAAGCGAAAGAATTTCGTCCGAAGCGCCACGTGCAGGATGTAGCATGCTGCCGAACTCGACCGGCCCAAGGCGGAAATTCCGGCGAAGGAGGCAACCGTGGGTCGACAGACATCCGGGACGATCATCGTCTCCGCCGTGATCGCGTTCGCGGCGATCCCTTTCACAGTCTCAGCACAAAGTGCCATCTCGGGCATCGTCAAGGATTCTGGCGGCGGCATTCTGCCCGGCGTGACCGTGCAGGCGGCCAGCACCGCGCTCATCGAGCGCGTCCGCGTCGCCGTCAGCGACGAGCAGGGGCGATACACGATCGTCGATTTGCGGCCCGGCCTCTACAAAGTGACGTTCGCCCTTTCCGGCTTTGCGACGCTGGTGCGCGACGGCATCGACCTGCCGTCCAACTTCACCGCGACCGTCAATGCCGAATTGAAGGTCGGGGCACTCGAAGAATCGATCACGGTCAGCGGCGACGCGCCCATCGTCGACGTCCAGAGCACGCAGCACACGGCCATCCTAAAGCGCGATCTGATGGATGCGATTCCAACCGGCAGGACCTACGCGCAGCTCGGCGCGCTCGCGGTGGGCGTCAAACCCAACACGCAGGCGGTCGGCGGCGCGCGAACCGCGACGCAGCAGCGGCTGTTGCTGCACGGCCTGCCGGCCACCGACAACACCATCGACGTCGACGGCATGAAGATGAACTCGATGTACCTCGGGGGCGAGACGCAGCCGAATCACAACGATGCGATGACGCAGGAAGTCACGGTGCAAACCAGCTCGCCGGGCGCTGAAGTCTCGGCAGGTGGCGTGCACATCAACCTGATTCCTCGGGAAGGCGGCAATGCCTTCAGCGGCTCGAGCTTCGTGGGATTTACGGGCAGCTCGTTTCAGGGCCACAACCTCACGCAGGAGCTGCAGGATAAAGGGCTCCGGCAGGGCGATGCCGTCGACTACGTGTACGATGTCAACGTGTCGGCCGGCGGGCCGATCAAACGAGACAGGCTATGGTTCTTTGGATCCTATCGGGATATCGGCAATGCGAACGTCATCGCCAACAGCTTTTATCCCGACGGCCGCCCCGGACTCTACGATCAGCGCCTGTATCAATTCACCGTACGCCTGACATCACAGCTCACACCCCGCAACAAGCTCACGGCGTACATCGATCGCCCGATCAAGAACGTGCCGCACGATTATGCGTCGGGCACGGACGTGCTGACCGCGGCCCGTCGCCGCACCGACGTGCTCTATTACACGACGGCGGTGAAATGGACGTCGACGGTAACGAACAAGCTTCTGCTCGAGGCGGGATGGGGCGGAACCGTGAACGCCATCAACTTCATTTACCAGCCTGACGTGCGCAAGCCACGCGGCTCTGCCGACTGGTTCTCATCGGCTTCACGACAGGACATCGTGCTGAACACGAGGACGACGGCGGCCGTGCCCGAGCAGCATGACTACCCGTACCTGTACATGCTCACGTCGTCCGCGTCGTACGTGACCGGCTCTCACTCGCTCAAGACAGGCGTCCAGTGGCGGTACGGTCCGTACTGGCGCGACTTCGATTCCAATGCGGACCTGATCCAGCGCTATCGCTCAGGCGTACCCGACTCGGTGATTGTGTACAACACCCCGACCCATTCGCGCGAGCACTTGAATGCGGACCTCGGGTTCTATGTGCAGGATTCCTGGAAGCTCCGGCGTCTGACGTTGAACCCCGGGATCCGGTTCGAGTACTTCAGCGTGTCGATCGAGCCCAAGTCGATCGAACCGGGCCGCTTCGTCGGCTTCCGCCAGTTTCCCGAGATGTCGAACCTGCCGGAATGGTTCAACGTCGCGCCGCGGCTCGGCGCCGTGTACGACCTGACCGGTGATGCCAAGACCGCGCTCCGGCTCGGCGTGAACCGCTACAACAAGAACGACACGACCAATTTCACGCTTCGCTACAACCCCGCGTCGCTGCAGAGCGACACTCGCAACTGGAGCGATTCGAACCGCGACGACATCGCCCAGGAGAGCGAAATCGGGCCGAGCAACAACGTCAATTTCGGCGCCGCGCCGCCCAGGCATCCCGATCCGAACATCAAGCGGCAGTACAACATCGAGTACAGCGTTGGCGTGGATCGCGAGCTGTTTTCTGGAGTATCCGTCACCGCCGCCTGGTATCGGCGGGTGTTCTACAACCTGGAGAAGCAGATCAACACGCTCGTGAGCCTCTCCGACTACACCGCGTTTCAGACCGCGAGCCCGCTCGATGGTGAGCCCGTTACGATCTACAACCTGAACCGGGCGAAACAGGGGTTGGTGGATCTGATCGACACGACCAGCACGGATCGAGACAAGAGCCGTCAGACCTTCGACGGTCTCGAAGTGAGCTTCTCGGCGCAGCTGCCCAGGGGCGGCAGCGTCTTCGGCGGTTTGTCGTCCGAGCGGACGATTACCGTTGCGTGCGAGGGTCTGGCACCTCAGCCTCTCGTCGGCACCACAGCGACCTCCTGGGATCCGAACACGTTTCGCTACTGCGATCAGAGCCAGTTGAACATTCCGTTTCGGAGCGATTTCAAGCTCGTGGGAGCGTACCCCATCCCGTTGGGCCTGCAGGTGGGCGCCAACTTCCAAAGCTATGCGGGGGCGCCGCTGGCGGTGAACTGGGCCGTCCCCGCGAACGTGTTTCCTGGTGGACAGCGAACCCAGTCGGTCACCGTCAACCTCGTCCCCCCCGGAACCAAGTACTTGAAGCGCTGGAATCAGGTCGACGTGAGCCTGCGACGGATCTTCGGCGTCGGCAGGGTGCGGTTCGATGCGAGCCTGGATGTATTCAACGTGCTCAATTCGAACGTCGTGCTGAGCGAAAACCAGAACTTCGGCGCAAGTCTTGGCGCGCCATTGGAGATTCTCCAGCCGCGGCTGCTGCGGATTTCGACGAACTTGAAGTTCTAGATCGTCCATGCTGAGCGTCGTCGGCCTCGCGTTCGCAGGCGTCGCGCTGAACGCGGCGACGGTGACGTTCGCCCGCGATATCGCGCCGATTGTTTTCGAGCACTGCGCGTCGTGTCATCGGCCGGGTCAGGCCGCGCCCTTCAGTTTGCTGACGTATGACGATGTGCGCCGGCGCGCGCATTTGATCGCGGCGATGACCAAGAGCCGATCGATGCCGCCCTGGAAACCCGAACCGGGCTATGGAGAGTTTGCCGGCGAGCGGCGATTGAGCGATCGACAGGTCGAGCTCATTCAGCAATGGGTCGAGCTCGGCACGCCCGAGGGCGATGCGAACGACCTTCCGCCGGCGCCGCGGTGGGCCGGCGACTGGCAGCTCGGGAAACCGGATCTTATCGTCTCGATGCCGGAGCCGTACCTGCTCGGAAGTGACGGCCCTGATGTGTTCCGCACCTTCGTCATCCCGATCGAGATGCCGACGGGTCGATACGTCAAGGGTCTCGAATTCCATCCTGGCGTTCCCAGGGCTGTCCATCACGCGAACGTCAAGATCGATCGCACACGATCGTCTCGTCGGCTCGACGATGACGATCCCGGGCCTGGCTTCGAGGGCGGCGGCGGTCGCGGTGCCCTGTTCCCCGACGGCCACTTTCTCGGCTGGACGCCGGGTCAGGCGCCGCACATGCTCGACGACACGGCGTGGCGGCTGGAAGCCGGCAGCGATCTCGTCGTCGAGGTTCACATGATGCCAACCGGCAAGCCGGAGCGCGTTCAGGTGCGCGTAGGATTGTTCTTCACCGACGAGCCGCCGTTGCGTGTGCCGTACATGGTACGGCTTGGCCGGCAGAGCATCGACATTCCCGCAGGGACACGGGATTACAGCGTGACCGACTCGTACGTGCTGCCAGTGGACGTCGAGGTGTTGAGCGTTCAGCCGCACGCGCATAACCTGGCGAGGGAGATGAAAGGATTTGCGAGATTGCCCGACGGAACGACGACGCCACTGATTTACATCAGGGACTGGGATTTCAGATGGCAGGACGTCTATCGATTCCGTCGGCCGATTTCGCTGCCGCGCGGCACCACGCTGACGATGCAGTACACCTACGACAATACGGCCGACAACATCCGGAACCCGAACCGGCCGCCGAAGCGCGTTACGTTCGGGCAGACAACCGCATCGGAGATGGGCGATTTGTGGCTGCAGCTCGCGGCGCGCACCAGCAGCGACCGCGCGGCGCTCGACGTGGATTATGCGCCGAAGATGTTGCAGGAAGACATCGCCGGCGACGAGAAGGCGCTCGAGATCAACCCAAATGCCGCCAGGCTCCACGCCGATTTGGCGTTCTGTTACCTCGCCGCCGGTCGCACGGCGGATGCGATCGTTCAGCTCGAAGACGCGGTTCGACTCGAGCCGAGCTCGGCGCACGCGCAATACGATCTCGGCACGACGCTATTGAAGGAGAAGCGCCTCGATGATGCGGCGGAGCACTTCAATCGCGCGATCCGGCTCAAGCCGGATTTTTCAGAGGCGTACAACAACCGTGGCGCCGTCCAGGTGCTTCAAGGAAGAACAGACGAGGCGATCGCGTCGTACACCGAGGCGGTCCGGTTGAACACGGCGAACGTGGAAGCGCGAGACAATCTGGCATCGGCTCTGGCCACTCGCGCCAGCCTGCTGGCGCAGCGGGATCGGATTGACGAAGCGATCGCGCACTATCGCCGCGCCCTCCAGCTGAACGCCGACCTGCCGGCGGCACTCGTTGATCTGGCCTGGATCCTGGCCACCTCGGAGCGTCACGACGTGCGCGCGCCCGATGAAGCCGTGCGGCTCGCCGAGCACGCTGCGCAGATGACGAAACAGCAGGACGCGCTCGTCCTGGATACGCTCGCGGTCGCGTACTTCTCGGCCAATCGGCTCGATCGCGCCATCAGCACCGCGCAGGCGGCGCTGGATCTGGCGTCCACGACCGGTCGGGACGACTTGGCGGCCGACATCCGCCGAAGGTTGGAATCCTTCAAAAGAGAGCGACGGTAAGAACGCCGGTCACGGCGGTCACCTTCCACAAAAACTGCTTGCTGAGAACGGCGCCATCTGCGGCTGAGCCACTGAGCGACGATGGCGACACTATTGCTCTGCTCGTGCCGCGTTGCGCGCACCGCGCGAAAGGAGTGTATGGACGTGAAGCGAATCATGATTGCTACTGTCACAGCCATGACGCTGATCGTGACGAAACCGATCGCGCCTCCTTTGCTGTCTGCGGCGAGCCCTTCGGGCGCCGCTATCTCTGCGGATTCGCCGACGATCACCTGGGCCGGGCGGACGTGGCTTGCGCCGAATCCGTTGAGCTGCTTCCGCGTCAACGGCATCGACCCCACTTGCGATCGATTCGCGCTCACAATCGTGCCGCCGAAGAATGACTTCGTCGTCACGGTCCGGGTCGCGGCGGCGAATGCCACTGACGCGGCCCCCCCGACCGACGACATCGATCTGTTCGTGCGCGACCCGAACGGCAATACAATCGCGAGCTCGGGGACGTCGGGCGGCATCGAGGAGCTCGTGCTGAACAATCCGCCTGCCGGGACCTACACCGTCGTCGTGCAGCCGTTCGTCGTCGTTCCGGGCGGG
>Ga0209474_10000727_pt1 | contig 34602 bp, 32 predicted proteins | sample GraSoiAngelo_145_FD_185902 | JGI IMG/M metagenome (GOLD analysis project Ga0209474, IMG submission 185902) | Grasslands soil microbial communities from the Angelo Coastal Reserve, California, USA - 14_1009_05_20cm (SPAdes) (version 2) | ecosystem: Environmental > Terrestrial > Soil > Grasslands...
GCTCGACCCGCTCCGCAAGTGGAAGACCGAGCGCGTCGTCGGCAAGCTCGCGCGCGGCCTCGCGTCGGTCGCGAAGGCCAAGGGCGTCGAGATCATTGGCGGCCGCGCGGTCTTCGAGGACTCGCGGACGCTCCGTGTCGAGGGCGAGGCGCCCCAGAAGGTTCGGTTCACGCATGCGATCGTCGCGACCGGGTCGCGCCCCGCGGCCCTCCCGGGCTTCACGGGCGAGCGGGTGATCGACTCGACGGCGGCGCTCGAGCTCCCGGACGTGCCGGAGCGCCTGCTCGTGATCGGCGGCGGCTACATCGGCCTCGAGCTCGGCCAGGTCTACGCAGCACTCGGGAGCAAGGTGACGCTCGTCGAGATGACGGACGGCCTCTTGCCCGGCGTGGACCGCGATCTCGTCCAGCCGGTCGCCCGACGGTGCGAGAAGCTCTTCGCGGAGATCCGGCTCAACACGCAGGTGACGCCCCAGGAAACGGCGGCCTTCGACCGCGTGCTCGTCGCCGTGGGGCGGCGGCCCGCGAGCGGCGGGCTCGGCCTCGAGACGACGCGCGCGCGCCCCGACGCGCGCGGCTTCCTGCCCGTGGACGAGCAGTGCCGCACGGCCGATCCGCACGTCCGGGCGGTCGGCGACGTCACGGGCGAGCCCATGCTCGCCCACCGGGCGATGCGCCAGGGCATCGTCGCAGCCGAAGCGATCGCCGGGCGGCCCGTGGCCTTCGACAACGTCGTCGTCCCCGCGGTCGTGTTCACCGATCCGGAGGTCGCGTGGTGTGGCCTCACCGAGGCGCAGGCGCAGCGGGACGGCCGCGCCATCAGGGTCGCGAGGTTCCAGTGGGCGGCCTCGGGGCGCGCGACGACCCTCGGGCGCTCCGACGGGCTCACCAAGCTCGTCGCCGACGGGGAGACCGGGCGCGTGCTCGGCGTCGGCACCGTCGGCCCCGGCGCAGGCGAGCTGATCGCCGAGGGCGCGCTCGCCATCGAGACCGCGCTGACCGTCGAGGACCTCGCGGCCACGATCCACGCCCATCCCACCCTGTCCGAGACGCTCATGGAGGCGGCCGAGACGCTCCTGCGCCAGCGCTGATGCCGCGCGCCGCGGTCCTCGCGCTGACGACGCTCGCGCACGCCCTCGGCGCGCTCACCGCGCTCGCGGTCGCACCGCTCTCCCCGTTCCTCCTCGATGCGTTCGGTCTCTCCCGGCTCGAGGTCGGCCTGTTCCTGCCGGCCGTCTACCTCGGCGGCGTCGTCATGTCGCTGCCCGCGGGCTGGCTCACCGACCGCCTCGGGGTCCGCGTCACCCTCGGGCTCGGCCAGGGGCTCACGGGCGCCATGGTCCTGCTCGCCGCGCTGAGCCCCGGCGTGCCGGTCATCCTCGCGTGCCTCGTCGCGAGCGGCTTCGGCTTCAGCGTCCTGAATCCGGCGACGGGCCGGGCCATCGTCGAGTGGTTCCCGCCGCGTAGGCGCGGCATGGCCATGGGCGTCAAGCAGACCGGGCTCACGCTGGGGGTCCTGACGGCCGCGCTGACGCTGCCGCCGCTCGCCGCCGCGACGAGCTGGCGGCACGCTCTCGCGATCGCCGGAACGGCGTCGGTCTGCGGGGGCGCGCTCGTGCTGCTCGCCTACCGCGGGCCCGCGGCGCACGCCGACGCCCGGCCCGCGGAGCGGCCGCGCCTGGCCGAGCTGTCGATTTTCCTGCGGCGGCGCGCCGTCCTCGTGGTCTTCGCCTGCGGGCTCCTCCTGTCCGTCGCCCAGTCGTCGGTGCTCGCCTATCTCGCCCTCTTCGCCAAGGAGACCTTCGCCGTGTCCGCCGTGGTGGCCGGACAGTTCCTGGCGCTCGCCCAGCTGGGCGGCACGGGGAGCCGGCTCGCCTGGGGCGTGATCAGCGACCGCTCCTTCGGCGGCCGGCGCCGGCCGGGCATCATCGCCAGCGCGCTCATCGGGGCCGTCGCGTACGCGCTCTTCGCCCTCGGCTGCGCCTTGCCCCCGCCCGTCGCGGCCGGCGTCGCGTTCGTGGCCGGCGCGGGGGCGTTCGGGTGGGTCGGCCTCTACTTCGCCCTCGTCGCGGAGATCGGCGGGCCACGCTACGCCGGGCTCCTGACCGGCGTCGCGACGGCCTTCGCGTGGACCGGAACGCTGATCGGCCCGCCGCTCTTCGGCCTCGCGCGCGAGGCCAGCGGGTCGTACACGACGCCGTGGGTCCTCCTCACCGGGGTCGCGCTCGGCGTCGCCACGGCCCTGCCGAGGCTCCGGCCGCTGGTCCAGCGAGCGGGCCCCGTTACAATACCTCCGTGACGCCAGTCATCCTCGTGACCGGGTTCGAGCCGTTCGGGACCTTCGGCGTGAACCCGACGGAAGGGCTCGCCAAGGCGGTGGACGGGCGCCGCCTCGGCGGCGGCCAGGTGCGGAGCGCCGTCCTGCCCGTCCACCACGCGGAGGCCGCGCTGCGCGTCGGCGCGCTCCTCGCCGAGACCCATCCCGCCGCCGTCCTGCACCTTGGTCTCGCGGCCGATCGGGCGCGCGTCGCGCTCGAGCGCGTCGCCGTGAACGTGATGGAGTACGAGCAGCCCGACAACGCGGGGTGGAGGGCACGGGGCGAGCCGTGCGTGCCGGGCGGGCCGGCCGCCTACTTCGCGACGCTCCCGCTCGAGGCGATCCGGCAGGCACTCACCGCCGACGGTATCCCCGCCTACGTCTCCGCCACGGCCGGGACGTACCTCTGCAACCAGACGCTCTACACCACGCTCCACGCCGTCCGCTCACGCTCGCGCGCGCCGCGGGTCGGCCTCATCCACGTCCCGCTCCTGCCCTCGATGGTCGCCGCCTCCGGTCTCGAGCAGCCGAGCATGGACTTCCCACTCATGCTGCGCGCCGTCGAGATCGCGCTCGGCGTCATCGCGGGCGACCTCGCGTGAGTGACCCACGCACGCCGGAAGGACCCGACGTACCTCTACCTCACGACGACCGGCAGGCGCTCCGGGCTCCCGCGCGAGATCGAGATCTGGTTCACGCGGCTCGGCAAGCGCCACTACGTGATCGCCGAGCATCGCCGGCGCGCCCGGTGGGTGCAGAATCTCATCGCGGATCCGACCGCCAGCGTCCGGGTCGGCCGCCAGCGCTTTCGCGCGCGGGCGCGCGTCGTGGACGCCCGGCGCGAGCCCGCGCTGGCGCGCGCGGTGCGCGCGGCCTCCGAGAAGAAATACGGCTGGGGCGAGGGCCTGGTGATCGAGCTTGCCCAGCGACGGTAGTCCCGTGAAGGCGTTGCTGCTCGACCTCGACGACACGCTGCTCGACTATTCGGGCGGGGTCGAGGCGCACTGGGAGGCGGCTGTGCGCACGCACGCGCCCGCCGCCCTCGATCCCGCGACGCTCGTCGCGGTGGTCGCCGAGACCCGCCGCTGGTTCTGGGAGGACCCGGCGCGCCACCGGCGCGAGCGCCTCCACATGCTGGGCGCCTGGCAGCACATCGTCGAGTTCGCCCTCGAGCGCCTGGGCGTCGAGGCCGCGGGCGTGGCTGGAGCGATCGCGCGCGACTTCGCCGCCCGCCGGCGCGCGGCGATGCGCCTCTTTCCCGACACGCTCGAGAGCCTCGAGCGCTTCCGGCGGCGCGGCGTCCCGCTCGGGCTCGTGACGAACGGCGACGCCGCGCAGCAGCGTGACAAGATCGAGCGCCACGGCCTGGCGCCCTTCTTCGGCGCGATCGTGATCGAGGGCGAGTTCGGCGCCGGCAAGCCCGACGCGATCGTCTACCGCGAGGCGCTCGCCCAGCTCGGCGCCGCGCCCGACGCGGCCTGGATGGTCGGCGACCACCTCGAGTTCGACGTGGAGGCGCCCCAGTCCCTCGGCCTCAAGGGCGTCTGGGTGGACCGTGAGGGACGCGGACTTCCCGCGGGCAGCCCCGTGCGACCGCACCAGATCGTCCGCTCGCTACGTGATCTGGCCTAGCGCGCGCGGCGCGCGAGGCCCTCAGCGTCGTCGGTGGAGAATCTCGCACCAGCGCCGGTTGTCGTCTCCGCCCGCCTCCGCGCTTCCCGACAGGTAGGCCGCGGCGCTCACCACGGCGTCGTCGAGGCCGTCGCGCATCGGCGAGTGGGATTCGCACCAGCGCACGTCGAGGATCTCGCAGCTCGGGTCCGCTTCGGGCTCACAGCCAGGACAGTACGGGCGGGCAACCGAGGGGGTGTCCGGGATGAAATCCGTCACCGTTCCGTGGCGAGTGCACGCATCGCCATCTCCCTTCAGTCTAGTGTAGCCTTGCCTCCATGCAAAACTTATTGAACCGTCAGGTCCTGCTCCGGAACCGTCCGAAGGGCGAGCCCAAGGCCGCGGATTTCGAGCTCGCCGAGTCGCCGCGGCCCGTCCCGCGGGACGGCGAGATCCTCTGCCGGACGATCTACCTCTCGCTCGACCCGTACATGCGCGGGCGCATGAACGAGGGCCGCTCGTACGCGGGAGGCATGAATCCGGCCCTCGGCAGCGTGATGATCGGCGGCACCGTCAGTGAGGTAATCGAGTCCAACAACCCGGCGTTCCCGAGGGGCGCGTTCGTCCTGGGGTTCAACGGCTGGCAGGCCTACGCCGTGTCCAGCGGCGCCGGCCTCCGGACACTCGATCCGAAGGCGGCGCCCCTCTCGACCGCGCTCGGCGTCCTCGGGATGCCGGGCATGACCGCCTATGTCGGCCTCCTCGACATCGGCCGCCCGAAGCCCGGCGAGACCGTCGTGGTCTCGGCGGCATCGGGCGCGGTCGGCTCGCTCGTCGGCCAGATCGCCAAGCTCAAGGGCTGCCGCGCGGTCGGCGTCGCGGGCTCTCCGGAGAAGTGCGCCTGGGTCGTGAAGGAGGCGGGGTTCGACGCCTGCGTGAACTACAAATCCGAGCCCCTCCGGCCCGCGCTCCAGAAGGCGTGCCCGAGCGGGATCGACGTGTACTTCGACAACGTCGGCGGCGACGTCCTCGCCGCCGCGCTCACGCTCATCAATCAGAACGCGCGCATCCCGCTCTGCGGGCTCATCTCGCAGTACAACGCGGAGGAGCTCCCACCCGGGCCGAACCTCGCCCCGATCCTGGTACACCGTGCGCTCATCAAGGGCTTCATCGTCTCCGACCACATGGACCGCCTGGCCGACTTCCTGCGCGACATGAGCCAGTGGTACCGGGCGGGGAAGCTCACGTACCGGGAGGACGTCGTCGTCGGGCTCGAGCAGGCCCCCCAGGCCTTCCTCGGTCTCCTCCGTGGCCGGAACTTCGGCAAGCTCGTCGTCAAGGTGGGCGAGGACCCGACGCTCAAGTCCTGCTGAACGCAGAGGCGCGCCGCGCGCGCCACCAGAGGGCGATCGCGGCCATGCCGACCAGGCCCCCGCCGCCGGCCACGCGGAGCGCCGTCGGCACGCCGAAGGCCTCGGCCAGCGCGCCGGTCATGAAGGCGCCGAGCGGGAAGACGCCGCCGAACATCAGCGTGTGGAGGCTCATCACGCGGCCGCGCAGCTCGTCGGGCGTCGTGAGCTGGAGGGTCGTGTTGCAGCTGGCGATGAAGACGATCGAGTAGAAGCCGGTGAGGAAGAGGAGGAGGACCGCCTCGTGGAACAGGGCGGTGGCCGAGAGCGCCAGGAGGGCGACACAGGACAGGCCGCCCGCGACGAAGATCGCGCGGAGCGGCGTCTGTCGTGAGCCGAGGGTCGCGAGGGCCAGCGCGCCCGTCACGGCGCCGACGCCGAGGGCCGCCATGAGGAAGCCGAACCCCTCGGCGCCCAGCCGGAGCACGCTCCGCGTGAGCAGCGGGACGAAGACGGTGAAGTTGAACACGAAGAGGCTGACGACCAGCACGAGGCTCAGCATCAAGGCGATCCGCGGCGTGCCGAGCGCGTAGCGGAGGCCTTCCAGAACCTCCTCGCCCATCGTCGTCCCCGCGCGCGGCCGCGGCGCGCCGTCGGCGCGGACCAGAAGAAGCGCCCCGAGCACGACGAGGAACGAGAGACCGTTCAGCAGGAACGCGGGCGCCAGGCCGAAGCGGGCGATCAGCAGACCGGCCACCGCGGGGCCCACGATGCGCGCGCCGTTGAAGGCGGCGGAGTTGAGGGCGACCGCGTTGACAAGGTCGCCCCGGCCCACCATCTCGACGACGAACGCCTGGCGCGTCGGCATGTCGATCACGTTGGCGCAGCCGAGGAGGAGCGCCAACACCGCGACGTGCCAGTAGCGGACGTGCCCCGTCCAGACGAGCGCCGTGAGCGCCAGCGCCTGGAGGCACAGCGCCGTCTGGGTCGCGAGGATCAGCCGGCGCTTGGGCAGCCGGTCGGCGAGCGCGCCCGCGACGACCGAGAAGAGGAGCACGGGCGCGAACTGGAAGGTGCCGATGAGCCCGAGCTTGAGGGCCGAGTCGGACAGCTGGAGCACGAGCCACGACTGCGCGACCGACTGCATCCACGTCCCGACCAGCGAGACGAGCTGCCCCGTCCAGAAGACGCGGAAGTCACGGTGGTTGAGGGCGCGGAGCCCACCGGGAAAGGTCACGAGTGGCCGTTGCCCCGCACCGCCTCGCCGAGGGCCACGGCCAGGTTGTGGCGTGCGCCCTCGAGGTGCCTGTGGACCGCGATCGCGCGCCGGAACAGCGCCGCGGCCTCGCGGTGCTCGCCGAGCGCCAGGTGGCACAGCCCCTGGCCGGAGAGCGCGCCGAAGTGGCGTGGGTTGCGGGCGAGCGTCTCCCGGCAGTCCTCGATCGAGCCGCGGTAGCTCTTCGCGAGATACCGGACGGTCGCCCGCTTGTTCCAGCCCTCGGCGAAGTGCGGGGCGCGCGCGATGACGAGATCGAAGAGCCGCTCCGCCTCCGCGAGCTCGCCCTGCTGCAGCGCGACGATCCCCCGGCGGAGGAGCGCGTCCACGTCCGGGTCGCCCGCGCGGTGCCATAGCTCCCAGAGCGCCGCCTCGGCCCGGCGCGCCAGCCCCGCGTCGTCCCCGCGGAGCGCGGCGAACGCCTCGTCCTCCGTCATCGCGATACGTCCAGCTTGCGTCGCTCGCGCGCCGAAGGCAAGATGGGCGCCCGAGATGCTCACGCCGGACGGACTCGTGGCACTCATGGCAGGGGACACGCCCCACGCTCTCCTCGACCTCCGTGAGAAGGGCGCGTACGAGCGCGGCCACGTCTTCCGCGCGACCTCCCTCCCCCGCCGACTCCTCGAGTGGGGGCTGCCGGCGCTCGTCCCCGCGCGGGCGACGCCGATCGTCCTCTGCGACGCGGACGGCCGGCTCGCCGAGCTCGCCGCGCCGACCCTCCTCGAGCTCGGCTACACGAACGTCGACGCGCTCGCCGGCGGCCTCGCCGCGTGGCGCGCGGCGGGGCGGCCGCTCGTCGAGGGCCTCAACGTGCCGAGCAAGGTCTTCGGGGAGCGGATGCTCCACGAGCTCGCCACCCCCGAGATCGCGCCGCGTGAGCTCCTGCAGCGCCTGGAGCGCGGCGACGACCTGGTCATCGTGGACTCGCGCACGCCCGAAGAGTACGCGCGGGGCTGCGTCCCGGGCGCCGTCAGCATGCCGGGCGGCGAGCTCGTCCTGCGCATCGGCGAGCTCGTCACGCGACCGGAGACGACGATCGTCGTGCACTGCGGCGGCCGGACGCGCTCTTACATCGGCGCCGAGTCGCTGCGCCGGATGAAGCTACCGAATACGATCGTGGCGCTCCAGAACGGCACGATGGGCTGGACGCTCGCCGGCCTCGCGCTCGAGCGCGGCGCCGCGCGCTGGGCGCCGCCCGTCTCGCCGCGGAGCCGCGCGCGGGCTGCCGACGTCGCTCGGCGGGTCGCGGCCGAGGACGGTGTCCCCGCCGTCCCGCCCGACGAGCTGGCGGCGCGCCTCGCGCGCGACGACGGCGAGAATCTCTACGTGCTCGACGTGCGCACGGTCGACGAGTACGCGGCGGGCCATGTGCCCGGCGCCGTCTGGGCGCCGGGCGGCCAGGCGATCCAGGCGACCGACGAGTACGTGGCGGTACGCGCGGCGTGCATCGTGCTCGTCTGCGACGACCTCGTCAGGTCCGTGATGACGGCCTCGTGGCTCCGGCGGATGGGGTTTCCGCGGGTCGGCGTGCTCGCCGGCGGGCTCGCCGCGTGGGAGCGGGCGGGGCGCGCGCTCGAGCGCGGGCGCCCGAGCACGGCGCCGGCAGGCTTGCCGCAGGCGCGCGCGCGTGTCGCAGGCGTGAAGCCGGGAGACCTCGGGGGCGCGCTCGTCCTCGACGTGGACCAGAGCGACGCGTACGCGCGCGGCCACGTGCCGGGCGCGGCGTGGCTCTGCCGGAGCCGGCTCGAGCTCCGGATCGGCGGGATCGCGCCGGACACGCGCGCACCGATCGTCCTGACCTGCAGCGACGGCACGGCCTCGACCCTGGCCGCCGCGACGCTCGGGCGCCTCGGCTACGGCGCCGCGCGCGTCCTCGAGGGGGGCACGCGCGCGTGGGCGGAGGCGGGGCTCCCGCTCGAGCGCGGCGCCACGCGGCTCCTCGACGAGGCCGACGACGTCGTGGCGAAGCCGTACGACCGCGGGCGCGAGGCGATGGTGAAGTATCTGCGGTGGGAGGAAGCTCTCGACCGAGAGGGGCGAAGCCCCTACGCGTTACAGTGAAGGCGGGAACGCTGGTCACGACCGGCTGGCTCGCCGCGCACCTCGGACGCAGCGCCGTGCGCGTCGTGGACGGGTCGTGGCACATGCCGCAGCTCGGGCGCGACGCCCGCGGTGAGTTCGCGCAGGCGCACATCCCGGGCGCCGTGTTCTTCGACATCGACGAGATCGCCGACACCTCGTCGCGGCTTCCGCACATGCTGCCGACCGCCCGGACGTTCGCCCGGCGCGTCGGCGCGCTCGGGATCGGGACGCGGGACCTCGTCGTGGTCTACGACACGCGTGGCGTCGTCAGCGCGGCGCGCGTCTGGTGGACCTTTCGCGCCTTCCGCCACGAGCGCGTCGCCGTCCTCGACGGCGGCTTCCCGAAGTGGCGGGCGGAAGGCCGGCCCGTGCAGTCGGGCTTCGCCGCGCCCACGCCCCGGCGCTTCGCGGCACGCCTCGACCGGCGCCTCGTGCGCGACCTCAAGGGGATGCGCGCGAACCTCAAGTCGCGCCGCGAGCAGGTGCTCGACGCCCGCTCGCCGGGCCGCTTCGACGGCTCCGAGCCGGAGCCGCGCGCGGGCCTCCGCGGCGGCCACATCCCGGGGAGCGCGAACCTCCCGTACGAGCGGCTCTACCGCAGGGACGGTACGCTCCTGCCGCCCGACGACCTCGCGCGCGCCTTCGCGGTGTCGGGGCTCGACCTCGACCGAGCGATCGTCACCACGTGCGGCTCGGGCGTGACCGCGTCGGTCCTCGCGCTGGGCCTCCACCTCATCGGAAAAGAGGAGGTTGCGGTGTACGACGGGTCGTGGACAGAATGGGGTGGCCGGAAGGACACGCCGATCGAGCCGAGGGAGGATCCGCAATGGCGGCCGCCGTCTACGCGCTGAAGGACTTCATCGCCGACGTGGACCGGATCGCGCGCGACGAGCCGTCGGCGCACGCGGTCGCCGAGCGGGTGTCCCCCCTCCTGGCCCGGCTCATCGCGAGGCCGGAGTCGGTGCCGACCGAGTTCCGCCGGCGCCCCGAGGGCGGCAAGCGGGGCCGCTACATGCTCCACCGCGCGCCCCACTTCAACGTGGTGTCCGTCATCTGGGGGCCCGGGGAGACGGCGCCCGCCCACAATCACGAGACCTGGGGCGTGATCGGCGTCATCGAGAACGAGATCGAGGAGACGCGCTACACGGTGCAGGAGGGCGCCGCCGGCGGGCGGGCGACGCTCGACGTGACGCGGGTCATGCGCCACCGGTCGGGCGCCGTGTCCCGCCTCGTCCCCGGCGACGAGGTCCACCGGATGCACAACCCGACCGCGCGCGACACCGTCGAGATCCACGTCTACGGCAAGGACCTGGTGGGCCTGCCGCGCAAGACGTGGGAGCCCGACGGCCGCGAGAAGCCGCTCGTCAGCCCGAAGTACCTGAACTGCTAGCGGCGCGCGCCCGACGCAGCCCTGCGCTACACCGCGCTCGCCGTCCTCTTCTCGCTGCTCTGGGCCTCGGCCTTCAGCGTGGTCAAGATCGGGCTGCGCTCGTCGCCGCCGCTCTTCCTCATGTCCTCGCGCTTCATCGTCGCCGGGCTGGCGCTCCTCCTGCTCGCGCGCTGGCGCCGCGCCGTGCTGCCCGCGAGCCTCGCCGCGTGGCGGCCGATCGCGGTCCTCGGCGTCCTGAACTACGCGCTCTATCTCGGGCTCACGGCGATCGCGCTGCGCCACGTCTCGGCCGGCATGGGCGCCGTGCTCGCGAGCACGAATCCCCTGATGCTGGCGCTGGTCGCGGCGTGGCTCCTCGACGAGCGGCTCACGGTGCCCCGGGTCGTCGGGCTTCTCACGAGCTTCGCCGGCGTCGTGTGGGTCATGGCGAGCCGGATCGGCCCCGACAACGAGCCCGGCGCGATGGGGCTGATGGTGGTCTCGATCGCCAGCCTCGTCGCGGGCACGCTCCTCTTCAAGCGCGCGGAGCCCCGCGTCGGCCTGCTCGTGCTGAACGGCGGCCAGCTCCTCGTCGCGGGGCTCGTGCTCGCGGCGCCCGTGCTCGTCTGGGAGGACCCGGGCGCGGTGCGCCTGACCGCGTCGTTCCTCGCCGCGCAGACCTATCTGATCGTCGGGGTCTCGTGGGTGGGGATGCTCATCTGGTTCTGGCTGCTCCGCCATGGCGACGCGACGCGCGCGAGCGCTTACTTCTTCCTGAACCCGATCTTCGGGATCTTCCTCGGCGCGCTGCTCCTCGGCGAGTCGCTCCACGTCCGCGACTTCCTCGGCGGGGCGGTCGTCGCCCTCGGGATCTGGCTCGTCCAGCGCGGCTAGCCCGCATCACGCGGAGGGGCGAAGTCGGCGGGCCCCGGCGGGCGAGCGCGCGGGCCAGGCGCCGCACCGGATCAGCCGAGCCTCGGCCACACCTCGTCGGCGAGCCGCGCCATCGTCTCGAGCACCTCGGCCCACGAGCCCGTCCGGCAGTCGAAGATCGCGTGCGTCGGCCCGAGGGCCACGATGGGCTTGAGCTGCTCGACCACCTGGGCGGCCGTCCCGACGAAGACGCGGCCCGGCTCCTCGGGGGGCCGGCGCGTGGCGTCGCCGCCGGGCCCGACCACGCGGACGCCGTAGCGCACGCTGAGCCCACAGGCGTCGGCGGGCCGCCCGGCGGCCTTCACCTGCTCGCGCAGGTACCCGAGGTGCTGGCCCAGCTCCTCCGCCGGGATCCGGAACGCGTGCCAGCTCTGGCCGTACCGCGCCGCGCGGCGGATCGCCGGGCGACTGTTGCCGCCGACGAAGATCGGCGGGTGGGGCTTCTGGACGGGCTTGGGCGCGCAGCCCAGGTCGCGGACCCGGTAGTACTTCCCCTCGAAGACGGGGTTCTCCTCCGTCCACAGCTTGACGAAGAGCTGGAGCCACTCGTCCGTCACGGGGCCGCGCGCGTCGAACGGCGGCGAGCCCATGGCCTCGAACTCCTCGCGCAGCCAGCCGACGCCGACGCCCACGAACAGCCGGCCACCCGAGAGCACGTCGATCGTCGCGAGCATCTTGGCCGTCAACACCGGGTTCCGATAGGGGGCGACGAGCACCGACGGTCCGAACCGGATCCGCGTCGTCGCGCCGGCGAGGAAGCAGAGCATCGCGAGGGGCTCGAGATAGTCGGCGTCGGGGGGCACCGCGAGGCGCCCCGTGGCGTTGTACGGGTAGCGCGACTCGATGTGGCGCGGGATCACGATGTGGTCGGTGACGACGAGCGCGTCGTAGCCGAGCGCCTCCGCGCGCCGCGCGGCCTCGAGCACGTTGTCCCGCGCCGCGAGCGGGCCCGAGTTCAGCACCTGGAAGCCGCGCCTGACCGTCATGGGATCCTCCTCTTCGATCAGCAGGCAGAGGCCGTAGGGCGGGGTCCGCGAGGCCGGCGCCCACCGTGGGTGGCCTGACCCACCCGCGCGTCGCTCATGTCTCGACGGGGAACGTGCCCAGGAAGACGAATTTCTGGGCGCGCTTGCCCGTGTCCACCTCGGTCGTGTAGATGTTGCCCTTCGAGTCCACGGCGAGGTTGTGGACCCAGTGGAACTGGCCGGGCTCGCGGCCGGGGCGGCCGAACGTGCCGAGGACCGTCCCGCTGTCGCGCCTGAGCGTCCAGACGTGGTTGTTCTCGCCGTCCGCGTTGTAGAGCCAGGCCTGCGGCGCGTCGTGTGAGAGGTCCACGTCCCAGACCGAGCCGTTGCCCCGCGTGTCCGGCGCGACGACGAACTCCCGCAGGAACGTGCCGTCCTTCCGGAAGACCTGGATGCGGTTGTTCGCGCGGTCGCAGACGTAGAGGAGACCGTCGCGCGAGAGGCGCACGCAGTGCACCGGGGTGCCGAAGCCCTTCACGCCCGGCTCGCCGGGGGGCCGTCCGTTGGCGCCCCAGTGGCGCTTGTAGGCGCCCGTCCGTGCGTCGAAGACGATGACGCGGTGGTTCCTGTAGCCGTCGGCGACGAACAGCTCGTTCGTCGCCAGATCCACGCTCACGTTGGCGGGGCGCCCGAGGTGCGCCGTGTCGTCGTCGCCGCCGGTCACGTCCGCCCGGCCGATCTGCAGCAGGAATTTTCCGTCCCGGGCGAACTTGAGGACCTGGTGGTCCTTCTGATCGTTGCCGCCGATCCAGACGTGGTCGTCGGCGTCGACGTAGATGCCATGCTCGTTCAGCGGCCAGTCGTAGCCCGGGCCGGGGCCGCCCCAGGCCTGGAGCAGGTTCCCCCGCAGGTCGAACTCGAGCACTGGCGGCGGCGCGCAGCACGGCGTGCGCCCCGGCTTCCGCACCGCGCCCGGCTCGTCCCCGGTGAGCGTGCGCGGGCGCTGGACGACCCAGATGTGGTCGTGCCGGTCCACCGCCACGCCCGCCGCCTGGCCCATGACCCAGTGGTGCGGCAGCGGCTTCGGCCAGCGCGGATCCACCTGGAAGCGCGGGGCGAGTCGGTCGGCCGGCTGCTGCGCCGTCGCCGGCCCGACGGGTGCCAGGCCGCCGAGGGCGAGCACCGCGGCCGCGGCCACCGCGCGGCCTCTCACGAGTGCACCGCCTCCAACCCGAAGACCTGGGCCAGCAGCTCGTACGAGCGCAGCCGCGCCTTGGCGTCGTGCGTGATCGTGACGACGACGAGCTCGTCCACGCCGTACTCGGCCTGGAGCTCGAGGAGCCGCGCGCGCACCTGCTCGGGCGCCCCCGCGACGGTGCGCCGGCGCGCGTGCTCGACGATCGCCCGCTCGTGGGCGGTGTAGGGGTGCGCCTCGGCCTCCTCGACGGAGGGGTAGCGGGAGGCCCGGCCGGTGTAGAGCCGCACGATGAAGAGGTCGCGGCTCTTCGCGAGTCGGAGCGCCTCCGCCTCGGTGTCGGCGCAGACGACGAACACCGCGGCGCTCGCCCGCGGCGCGGCGAGGAGCTCCCCGGGCCGGAACTCCCGGGCGTAGGCGCGCGTGACCTCGGCGCCGCCCTCGTCGTTGATGAAGTTCGCGAACGAGAAGGCGAGCCCCAGGCGCGCCGCGAGCATCGCGCTCTGGTCGCTCGATCCGAGCAGCCAGACCTCGGGCGTGCCGGGCCCGCTCGGCATCGCGATCACCTTCGCAAATGGGTGTCCGGCCGGCAGGCGCGCGCGCACGAAGCCGATCAGCTCGGCCACCTTGTAGGGGAAGGCCGGGCCGAGGCTCGCCGCCTCGCCCCGCTCGTCCCGGAGTGCCCGCGTCGTGAGCTGGTCGGCGCCCGGTGCGCGGCCGATGCCGAGGTCGATGCGCCCGGGGAAGAGCGTCTCGAGCACGCGGAAGCACTCGGCGACCTTCAGGGGACTGTAGTGCTGCAGCATGATGCCGCCCGCGCCGACGCGGATGCGCGACGTGCGCGCGGCGACCTGGCCGATCAGCACCTCTGGGCTCGAGCCCGCGAGCCCGGGCGTGCCGTGGTGCTCGGCGAGCCAGTAGCGGCGGTAGCCCCAGCGCTCGCAGGCCTCCGCGAGCTCGAGGGTCTCGTGGAGCGCGTCGGCCGCGGTCCCGCCGCTCCGCACCGGCGACTGGTCGAGGACCGAGAGGTGCCGCACTAGTTGATCCGCTTCTCCCGGCCCTTCCACTCCTTGTCGCGCAGGACGAACTTCTGCACCTTGCCGGTCGACGTCTTCGGCAGGTCGCAGAACTCCACCGCCGCGGGGCACTTGAAGTGGGCGATGTGCTGCCGGCAGAACTCGATGACCTCCTGCTCCGTCGCCTTCCGCCCCGGCTTGAGCGTGACGAACGCCTTCGGCCGCTCGCCCCACTTCTCGTCGGGCACCGCGACGACGGCGCACTCGAGCACGGCCGAGTGCTTCGCGACCGTCTGCTCGACCTCGATGGTGGAGATGTTCTCGCCGCCCGAGATGATGATGTCCTTCTTGCGGTCGCGCAGCTCGATGTAGCCGTCGGGGTGCCACACCGCGATGTCACCGGAATGGAACCAGCCGCCGCGGAAGGCCTCCGCCGTGGCCTCGCGCTGCTCGAAGTAGCCCATCGCGGCGTTGTTCCCGCGCATGACGACCTCGCCGAGCGTCTTCGCGTCCTTCGGGACGTCCTTCATGCCGGTATCCACGACGCGCACGAGGTCGAAGAGGGCGTAGCCCTGCCCCTGCCGGGCGGCCAGGCGCGCCTGCTCGTCGTTCGGCAGCGCGTTCCACTCCTCGTGCCACGCGCACACGGTGTGCGGGCCGTAGGTCTCGGTGAGGCCGTAGACGTGGACGGGCCGGAAGCCGAGCTCCTTCAGCCGGGCCAGGAGCGTCGGCGACGGCGGAGCGCCCGCGACGGTCACGGTGACCGGGCGCGCGAGCGCGTGGGCCTTCGGGTCGTTGATGACGCCGATGTGCACGGTCGGCGCGCCGTTGTAGTGGGTGATGCCCTCCGTGTCGATCATGTCCCAGATGCGCGCGGACTCGACCCTCCGGAGGCACACGTGCGTGCCCCCGACCGCCGTGACGCCCCAGGTGAAGCACCAGCCGTTGCAGTGGAACATCGGGAGCGTCCAGAGGTAGCGGGCGTCGAAGCTCATCGCCGTCTCGAGCACCTCGCCGATCGCGTTGACCCATGCGCCGCGGTGCGAGTACATCACGCCCTTGGGCCGGCCCGTGGTGCCCGAGGTGTAGTTGATGGCGAGCAGCTCCTCTTCGTCCTTGAGCCAGCTCTCGACCGTGGCGGGCGAGCCCGTCGCGAGGAAGTCTTCGTACGGGTCGCCGGCGGCGCCCGTGTCGTCGACGCGGACGACCGTGAGCCCCGCGAGGTCGAGCGGCTTCACGCTCGGCTCGAACTCGGCGTCCACGAACAGGAACTTCGCGCCCGAGTGCCGCAGGATGTAGCCGATCTCCTCTCCGTTCAGACGGATGTTGATCGCGACGAGGACGCCGCCGGCGGCCGGCACGCCGTAGTGCGCCTCGAGCATCGCCGGGATGTTGGGGCACAGGAACGCCACGCGGTCGAGCTTCTCGAGGCCCGCGCGACGCAGGCCCGAGGCGAGGCGGTGCACCCGCTCCTCGAGCTGCGCGTAGGTGTACCGGCGCGCGCCGTGGACGACCGCGGTCTTCGCCGGGAACACGTAGGCGCTCCGCGTGAGGAAGCTCACCGGCGTGAGCTCGGTCCGATAGACGTGGCGAAAGTCGAGATGGCGAAGCTCGCTCATGGGCCCTTCCTCCGAACGGGTTGGGGCAAGTTTACCCCAGGTTGCCTTGGACGCCGACACCGACTACCCTCCCCGCGAATCTCGACATCAGGAGGGGTCCATGAGCGACGTGTCACGGCGCGAGCTGCTGCAGACCGCGGGGATGCTGGGCGTGGCGGCCGCCACCGCCGGCACGGCCAACGCCCAGGGCCGGCCCTCGGCGGAGGACTTCATCCGCGCGGCCAAGGGGGCCAGGATGTTCGACCTCTCGTTCGTCTGGAACGAGCAGTCGCCCATCCTCGGCCTGAACCCGCCCTACGCCTTCGCCCTCAACCGCACGCACAAGATGACGCACGAGATCTTTGGCCAGGTCCCGGGGAGCCGGGTCTCCTGGGCCTCGGACATCATGTACTTCAGCGGCCAGCACGGCGCGCCGACGATCGACGCCATCGGCCACATCGGCCGCGACCTGAAGCTCCACGGCGGCGTGGACGCCGTCGCCGCCACTGGGACACCGGGGGGCATCGGCCAGGGCCTCGGCATCGAAAGCTTCCCCGCGGACCTCATGGTCAACCGCGTGGTCTTCCTGGACGTCGCCCGACAGGTCGCCGGCGGCCGGCCGGATCCGCTCCCGCCGGGCTTCGAGATCACGGGGGCGCACCTCGAGCAGACGATGCGGGCGCAGGGCGTGGAGGTGCGGCGCGGCGACTCGCTGCTGATCCGCACCGGCTGGGGTCTGTACTTCGGCCAGGACAACGCGAAGTACCTCGGCGAGCAGTCGCCGGGGCCCGGCCAGGACGGCGCCCGCTTCATCATCGACCGGGGCGTGCGGCTCGCCGGGGACGACACCGCGACGTTCGAGAAGCGGCCGGCCGCCTACGGCAAGGAGCTGTTCAGCGTCCACATGATGCTCCTGGCCGACCACGGCATCTACATCGTCGAGAACGCGAACCTCGAAGCGCTCGGCGACGCGAAGGCGCACGTCGCGCTCCTGGTCCTGACGCCGCTCAGGATCCAGGGTGCGACGGGCTCCCCGCTCCGCGCGATCGCGCTCGTGCCCTGAACGGAGCAGCGCCCCGGGGGCGCGTCCTCAGCGCGGCTGCGGCGTCAGACGCAGATAGGGCGTGAGCGCGCGCCAGCCCTTCGGGAACTTCGCCTTCGCCTCCTCGTCGCTGACCGCGGGGACGATGATGACCTCCTCGCCCTGCTTCCAGTTAACGGGCGTCGCGACCCGGTGGGCGTCCGTGAGCTGGAGCGAGTCGATGACGCGCAGGATCTCGTCGAAGTTGCGCCCGGTCGTCTGGGGATAGGTGATCAAGAGGCGGATCTTCTTCTTCGGGTCGATGACGAACACCGTCCGCACGGTATAGACCTCGTCGTGCGCGGGGTGGATCATGCCGTAGAGGTTCGCCACCTTACGCTCGGGGTCGGCGATGATCGGGAAGTTGGGCGCCTGGCCCTGCGTCGCCTTGATGTCGGCCGCCCAGCCCTTGTGCGAGTCCACCGGATCGATCGAGAGGCCGATCGGCCTCACCTTCCGCCGGTCGAACTCCGGCTTGAGGCGCGCGACGTATCCCAGCTCGGTCGTGCAGACCGGCGTGAAGTCGCGCGGATGCGAGAAGAGGATGGCCCAGGCGTCGCCGATCCACGCGTGGAAGCTGATCCGGCCCTCGGTCGTCTCGGCGGTGAAGTCGGGGGCGGTGTCTCCGAGTCTCAGGCTCATCGGTCGTCTCCTTTCCTCGTGGCGACGCTGACGATGTAGTCCGCGAACCGCGGCGTGGGGTCGAAGCCCAGCACGGCCGACGCGTTCGCGACGAAGTTCGACGTGGCGTTGATGTCGTAGAAGTAGACGCGGCCGTCCGCGCGAGAGACCAGGTACTCGACGCCCCCGACGTCGATGGACGCCGCGCGCACCAGCGTCAGCACCTGGGCGACGATCTCGCGCGGGGCCTCGTGGCGCGTGACGCTGAGCCCGGGCGGGGTGTCGGCCGGGCAGGCGCCTCTAGAGGGCGGTGCGAGCCGAGGCGCCGCCGCGGCGACGAGGTGAGCGGTGACATGGCTCGAGAGGTCGGCGCCCGCCGGCGCGGCGGGCGTCTGGCAGATGTCCGCGGGGCACAGGTTGAAGTCGGCGCTCGTCCGGACGATGCGGATCGCGTAGAGATACCGGCCGTCCAGCACTTCGACGCGCACGATCGCGCCGTCCGCCGGCTCGACGTACTCCTGGAGCAAGGCCACGCCGTCGGGGCCGAAGTGGAGCGCCGGCGCGCGCGCCTCCAGCTCCGCGCGCGACTCGAAGCGCTCGATGAGCGCGCCCGAGCCGCCGACGTTCGGCTTCACGACCGCGGGAAAGCGGACGCTCTCGCTCGCCTTCAGGAGCTGGTCCCGCTGGTTCACGACGATGGTCCGCGGGTAGCCCACGCCGAGACGCTCGAACAGAGAGAGCTGGAGCGCCTTCGACTTCTCGAAGCGCCAGGCCGCGACCGGGTTGATGACGGGGACGCCGAGGGCCTGCCAGTGGGCCAGCAGCGGCTCGGCGTAGAAGAGCACGCTCCCGTGGCCGCGCCGATGTGACGACGGGCTCGTCCGGTTCACGATGACCGAATAGCGCCGGGTCCGGTCGCCTGGGTCGAAGGCGTGGTTCGAGTGGTCGATCTTCTCGAAGGGCAGGCGCCTCAGCTGGAGCTCCGCGCAGAGCCGGGCCGACCAGTCGGGGTGCTCGTCGAGGATGCCGATCGGGGCGGAGAGGTCGAGGCTCATCGTGCGGCTCCTATGGAGGTGTCGAGGGTCTGCTCGGGAAACCACTGGAGGTGTGGGCGGAGGGCCACGACGTCGCCGATCACGGCGACCACCGGCGGCTCGAGCCGCGCGCGCGCGGCGCGCCCGCCGATGTCGTCGAGACGCCCGACCAGCGTCTCCTGGAGGTCGGTCGTGCCCCAGCGCACGAGGGCGACCGGCGTGGCCGGGGGGCGTCCGTGCGCGATCAGCTCCCGCGTGATGCGCGGCAGCGCGCCCACGCCCATGAGCACGACGAGCGTGTCGGCCGCACGCGCCAGCCGCGCCCAGTCCACGCTCGTCTCACGCTTGCACGCCTCCTCGTGACCCGTGACGACGGCGAACGAGGCCGCCACGCCCCGGTGCGTCAGCGGGATGCCCGCGTAGGCCGGCACCGCGACGGCCGCCGTGACGCCGGGCACCACCTCGAAGGGAACGCCCGCGCGCTCGAGCGCCAGGGCCTCCTCGCCGCCGCGACCGAACACGAACGGGTCGCCGCCCTTGAGCCGCACGACCCGCCGGCCGCGCCGCGCGTGGGTCACGAGGAGCGCGGTGATCCGCTCCTGCGGCAGCGCGTGGCGGCCCGCGGCCTTGCCGGCGAAGACGCGGCGGGCCCGGGGCGCCTCGTCGAGCAGGCGGGGGTGCACCAGGCGGTCATAGACGACGACGTCGGCGCGCCGCAAGAGGTCGAGGCCGCGCACCGTGATGAGCCCGGGGTCGCCCGGGCCGGCGCCGACGAGCGCTACCGTGCCTACGCGCACACCGTGACTCCCAGGAGCTCGAGCAGGCGACGCTTGGCCGCCTCGCGCCCGTGCTCGACGATGAGCCCCCGCACCTCGGGGCCGAGCGCGCGCCGCCAGGCCGTCGCGTCGGCCGCGCGTCCGGCCGCGCGCAGTTCGCGCCGCGCCTCGGCCGCGATCTGGGCGAGCGTCGCGTAGTCCGCGGTGAGGTAGCGCTCCAGCTCCTCCCGCACGGCGCGGGCCAGCGCGGGGCTCGTCCCGCCCGTGGACACGGCCACGGTCAAGTCACCGCGCCGCACGAGCGCCGGCAGGATGAACGTGCAATTCGCCGGGTCGTCGGCCGCGTTGACCCACACGCCGCGGGCGCGCCCCTCCCGGGCCAGAGCCGCGTTGACGTCACCCGCGTCCGTCGCGGCGAGCGCCAGATCGAAGCCCGCCAGATCCCCGTGGCGGTAGCCTCGAGGCTCGTGAAGGAGCCGGCCCTCGGAGGCCAGCGCGGCGAGAGCCGGCGTGAGCGCCGGCGCGATCACCGTGATGGCCGCGCCCGCCGCGAGGAGCCCCGCGACGCGCCGCTCGGCGACCGCGCCCCCGCCCACGACGAGGCAGCGCCGGCCCGCGAGCTCGAGGCACACGGGGAAATGGGCCACGTCAGCCATCGACCCCGTGCGGCGGGCGCCCGGGCGACTCGTCGCGCGCGACCGCCTCGACGAGCTCGCCGGCGAGGAGCCCGCGCAGGTCGTCATCGGTGTGGCGCGCGGCGAAATGCCTGAAGGTCTCGCCCGCCAGACGGTCGGCCAGGAAGGCGCGCAGCAGCCGCTCGATTGCCGGGAGGACGTCCGCCGCGGGCAGGCGGAGCCCGATCGGGCGGGCGACCGCCTGGTGGAGGCCGACGGCGCCGCCGACGCAGAAGTAGTAGGCGTCCACGAGCGCGCCGTCCACCTTGACCTTCTTCCCCTCGACGCCGAGGTCGGCGATCCAGTGCTGGCCGCAGCTGTTGGGGCAGCCGGTGATGTGGATCCTGAGGTGCTGCTCGAAGCCGGGCAGTCGCGCCTCGAGCGTCTCGACCAGGCGCCGCGCAAAGCCCTTCGTCTCCGTGAGCGCCAGCTTGCAGAACTCCGAGCCCGTGCAGGCGACCGTGCCGCGACGGAAGGGCGAGGCGTCGAGGCGCAGGCCCGCCGCCTCGAGTCCGCGGCCCAGGGCAGGAGCGTGCTCGCGCCGCACGTGGGGGATCAGGAGGTTCTGCATGCTCGTCGTCCTGAGTTCGCCCGTGCCGTAGCGGTCGGCGAGGTCGGCGGCCGCGCGCATCTCCGCCGGCGTGAGCCGCCCGCGCAGCACGGCCACGCCCGCGTAGACGTAACCCGCCTGCTTCTGCGGGTGGATCCCGACGTGGTCGCGGTAGATGTCGTCGGGCGGTTCGTCCCGCACGCCTGGCGGCAGTGCCACGCCGAGCCGTTCCTCGATCGCGCGGAGGAACCGCGCCGCCGTGAAGCCGTGCTGCAGGAACAGGAACTTGAGCCGCGCCTTCTCGCGGTTCTCGCGGAGGGCGTCGGAGTCGCGGAAGATCTCTGAGATCGCGCGCAACACCGGAAGCGCCTGATGCCAGGGGACGAACGCGTCGAGGGGCAGCGCCAGGTGCGGGTCGGTCGAGAGGCCACCCCCGACGCGCACGGCGAACCCGATCTCGCGCGTGCCCGGGTGACGCTGAGCCGTGAGGCCGACGTCGTTGATCTCGGGGTACGAGCACCACGCGCGGCAGCCGGTGATCGTCACCTTGTACTTGCGCGGCAGGTTGTAGAAGGCCGGGTTGCCGTTGAGCATCCGCGTCGCCGCGTGGACGAGGGGCGAGGCGTCCACGAGCTCGTCTGCATCCGCGCCGGCGAGCGGGCAGCCGGTGACGTTCCGCGTGACGTCGCCGCACGAGCCGAGCGTCGTGACGCCGTTGAGCCAGAGCGCCTGGAACACGGCGGGGAGGTCCTCGAGCGAGACCCAGTGGAGCTGGATGTTCTGGCGGACCGTGATGTCGGCGACCCCGCGCGCGTGACGCTCGGCGAGGTCGGCAATCGTGCGGAGCTGATGGGCGTGGAGCGCGCCGTTCGGGATGCGGATGCGCACCATGAAGTGGCGCGTCGCCTTGCCCTCGCCCCCCTTGCCGCCGACGGCGCCGACGCCGTCGCCCTGCGTGTAGATCCCCCACCAGCGGAAGTAGGTGCCGAGCCACGGGGGCGGGATCGCGTCCCAGCCCTCGCGCGCGAAGCGGACGATGTCGTCGTACGCCGTCCACGGGTTCAGCTCCCGCTTGAGGCGCTCGACGCGCTGCGCCTTGGTCTCCTTCACCGCTTCGCTCACGGTGTCCTCCCGAAATGGGAAAGCCGGGAGGCGGGCGCTCGGCTCGCCCGTCCTCCCGGCTTTCGTCTTCGTGTTGCGACTTTCGCCGTTACGACGGCACTACGTCACCCGACGTACCGCAGCGGCACCTCGACCCAGGCTTTACAGCGCGCGCACTTCGCGCTGACGCGACCCGTCGGCGCATCCACCTTCAGGATGGCGTTGCGGATGACGACCTCCCCGGGGAGCTGTTCCACGACCTTGGCTCGACACACGGGGCAACGCGCGACGGTGACGGCCACGGAGTTCATTGCCGATAGCCTCAAACGAGAATACTATTGTCTATCGGGATTGTCAAGAACAAGTTTGTCCTTTATTCTCTGAGAGATATCAGACTGGTCGAGTCGCCCCTCGTGGCCCCTCGAGAGCGCCTCGACCTTGTTCAGGATCCCGATCGCGTGCGCACTCTCGACGAGCGGGCGCCGTGATACCTTTCCTTCGCCGAGCGCCGGGCCGGCCGCCGAGGAGGGTTCGCGATGGGGAAGAGCGTGTACGATGAGACCTACGCTCGCTCGATGAAGGCGCCCGAGAGCTTCTGGGCGGCGGCGGCCGAGGACATCCACTGGGAGAAGCGCTGGGATCGCGTCTTCGACGACAGGCACCCGCCCTTCTACCGCTGGTTCGTCGGCGGCGCCCTGAACACCTGCTACAACGCGCTCGACCTCCATATCGACCGCGGGCGCGGCAAGCAGCGCGCGCTCGTCTACGACAGCCCCGTCACCGGCACGGTGGCGGTGTTCACCTACGCCGAGCTGCGCGACGCGGTGGCGCGCCTCGCGGGCGCGCTCCGCCGGCGGGGCGTCCAGCAGGGCGACCGCGTCCTCATCTACATGCCGATGGTCCCCGAGGCGGTGATGGCGATGCTCGCCTGCGCGCGCCTCGGCGCGATCCACTCGGTCGTCTTCGGCGGCTTCGCGTCGAACGAGCTCGCCAAGCGCATCGACGACGCCAAGCCGAAGCTCATCCTCTCCGCGTCCTGCGGCATCGAGGTGAACCGCACCGTGCCGTACAAGCCGCTCCTCGACGGCGCCCTCGCGCTGTCCTCCCACCAGCCGGAAGGCTGCGTGATCCTCCAGCGGCCCCAGGCGACGGCGGCGCTCGCGAAGGGGCGCGACCTCGACTGGGGGGACTTCGTCGCCGGCGCCCCGCCCGCGCCGTGCGTGCCCGTGGCCGCGACCGATCCGCTCTACATCCTCTACACGTCGGGGACGACGGGCGTGCCGAAGGGCGTCGTCCGCGACAACGGCGGCCACGCCGTCGCGCTCAAGTGGTCCATGGAGAACATCTACGGCGTCGGCGCGGGCGAGACCTACTGGGCCGCGTCCGACATCGGCTGGGTCGTCGGCCACTCGTACATCGTCTACGCGCCGCTCCTCAAGGGCTGCACGACGATCCTCTACGAGGGCAAGCCCGTCGGCACGCCGGACCCCGGCGCCTTCTGGCGGCTCATCTCCCAGCACGGCGTGAACGTGCTGTTCACGGCGCCCACCGCGTTCCGCGCGATCAAGAAGGAGGATCCGCAGGGCCGCCACATCGCCACGTACGACCTCCGCAACTTCCGCACCCTGTTCCTCGCGGGCGAGCGCTGCGATCCCGACACGCTGCGCTGGGCCGAAGCGCGCCTCGGCGTGCCGGTGATCGACCACTGGTGGCAGACGGAGACGGGCTGGCCGATCGCGGCCAACTGCATGGGCCTCGGCCGGCTCGAGGTGAAGGCGGGCTCGCCGACGAAGGCCGTCCCCGGGTACGACGTGCGCGTGCTGAGCGAGGACAACGCGGAGATGCCCGCGGGGCAGATCGGCTCGATCGCGATCCGCCTGCCGATGCCGCCGGGGTGCCTCCCCACGCTCTGGAACAACGACACGGGCTACGAGACGTCGTACCTCACGAAGCACCCCGGCCATTACCTCACCGGCGACGCGGGTTACCGGGACGACGACGGCTACCTCTACATCATGAGCCGCGTGGACGACATCATCAACGTCGCCGGCCACCGGCTCTCGACCGGAGCGATGGAGGAAGTGCTCGCCGGCCACCCCGACGTCGCCGAGTGCGCCGTCGTGGGCGTCGCCGACGAGATCAAGGGCGAGGTGCCCGTGGGCTTCGTCGTCACCAAGGCGGGGGTCGAGCGGAGCGACGCCGACATCACGCGCGAGCTGGTCGAGCGCGTGCGCGAGCAGATCGGGCCCGTGGCCGCCTTCAAGACCGCGCTCGTCGTCAAGCGCCTGCCGAAGACGCGCTCGGGGAAGATCCTGCGCGGGACGATGAAGCGGATCGCCGACGGTCAGGACTACACGCTGCCCGCAACGATCGACGATCCGGCGACCCTCGGCGAGATCACCGAGGCGCTTCAGCAGCGGGGGTACGCGAGCAAGCCGTAGCGCGATCGGCGTCGGGCTCGCCCCGGCCCGTCCGGCAGGGCTCGCGGGACCACGCGGCACGCGTGCGCCGCCCGTGCGCGGCTGGGCGGCTGGGCTCCATCCGGGCGCGCGGAAGCCGTCGCCGCGTGGCGGGAACGGGTCCCTTCGAGCTCTGCCGGGCGGGCCGCGCCGGGCCCAGCGCACGAGCGCCCGGCCTCGAGATCAGGCGTGGCGGAGCCGCCACCACAGCATGATCCCCGCCAGAGCCGCGAGGCCGAGCGCGCCGTTCCAGAAGAACGCCGCCGAGACCCCCCACCACTGCGAGATCGTGCCGACCAGGAACGCGCCGATCGGAAAGATGCCGCCCGACACCCACGTGTAGAGGCTCATCACGCGCCCGCGCAGCTCGTCCGGCGCGCGGAGCTGCATCGAGGTGTTGCAGCTGGCCATGAGCTTGAGACCGGCGTAGCCGGTGACGAACAGGAGCGGCACCGCGAGCCACAGGTGGCGCGTCGCCGCGAGGCCGAGGAGCGCCCCGAACGCGAGGCCCGCGGCGGCGAACATCTGGGCGAGCCGCGGCTCGCGCGAGCCCTGCATCCCCACGCTCAGGGCGCCCGCGACGGCGCCGACGCCCAGGGCCGCCATGAGGAAACCGAAGCCCTCGGCCCCGAGGCCGAGCACCGTCCGCGCCAGGAGCGGCACGTACACGGTGAAGTTGAAGACGCAGAGGCTCACGATCAGCACGAGTGCCAGTGCGAGCAGGAGCCGCGGCGTGCGGCTCGCGTACCGGAGGCCCTCGGCGATCTCCTCCCGCATCGACGCAGGCACCTCGCGCGCGGGCCGCCCGGGCGACTCGAGCCTCGCGAGCGTCACGATCACCGCGAGGAAGCTCGCGCTGTTCACGAAGAACGCCGGCACCACGCCGAAGCGCCCGATCACGACGCCCGCCACCGCGGGGCCCACGATGCGCGCGGCGTTGAACGCGGCGGAGTTCAGCGCGACCGCGCTCGCCACGTCGTCCTTGCCGACCAGGTCCATCACGTACGATTGGCGCGCGGGCTGGTCGAAGACGTTGGCGAAGCCGAGCAGGAGGCCGAGCACCGCGACGTGCCAGTACTCGACGAGGCCCGTCGCGACGAGCGCGCCGAGCAGCAGGGCCTGGCAGGCGAGCGTCGTCTGCGTGATGACGAGCAGCCGGCGCTTCGGCAGCCGGTCGGCGACGGCGCCGGTGACGACGGCGAAGAGCAGCACGGGCGAGAACTGGAGGGTCGAGATCAGGCCGAGCTTGAACGGCGAGCTCGTCAGCTGGAGCACGAGCCACGCCTGCGCGACCGCCTGCATCCAGCCGCCGACCAGCGCCACCAGCTGTGCGAAGTAGAACCGGCGGTACTCGCCGTGCGCGAGCGCCCGGAGCCCGTGCGGGAGCCTCACCGCGCCATTCTACAGGCGCCGCGACGCCTGGAAATTGAAGGATTTGCGCGACGCCAGCCCGCGGGCGTTGCCACTCTGGCGCGGGCTTGCGTTCCGCCACGTCTCGGACTACCCTCCTGCCACCCACGAAATCCCGGCCGCGTGGACCCGGGTCCACAGGAGGCGGTTATGGCGCTCCGAGTCATGTCGGCGGACAGCCACATGGACCTGATCTACCTGCCCACCGACACCTTCACCTCGCGCATGGCCGCGAGGTGGGGCGACGCCGCGCCGCACGTCGTCGAGCGCGACGGGCGCAAGTGGTGGGTCTCACGCGACTCGACCCTCGGACCCTACGGCGTGTACGGCCCGGGCGTGACCGGCGGCAAGCGCGGACGCATCCTCGCCGAGGCGGGCTTCGCGACGGGCAAGCAGACGCGGCCCTCGAACCCGGTCGAGCGCCGCGAGGACCAGGAGCGCGACGGGGTCGAGGCCGAGGTGATCTACGGGATCATCGGCATCTCGCGCGGGCTCTTCGGCACCGGCGGAATCGCCGATCACGAGACGCTGGCCGCGGTCTACCACGCGTACAACCAGTACGTCGCCGAGTTCAACCAGACCGAGCCCGGGCGGTACTACGGCCTCGGCTGTCTCCCGAACCACGACGGGAAGCTCGCGGCCGAGGAGCTGCGCCACTGCGCCGGCCTCGGCCTGCATGGCGCCGTGATCGTCCCGTGGGGCGCGGCGATGCCCGTGTGGCATGAGATGTGGGAGCCCCTCTGGGCTGCCGCGGAGGACACGGGCCTCGTCATCTCGTTCCACGTCTTCGAGGGCGGCGGCGCGACGGTGGGCTACGAGGTGAAGGGCGTCCGCCACCCGGCGGTCGTCGGCTCGTGGACGGTCGTCGCGCCGATGCAGATGGACGAGATCTGCGTCAGCGTGATCCTCTCGGGCGTCTGCGAGCGCCACCCGAGGCTCCGGCTCGTCCTCGGCGAGAGCGGCATCGGCTGGCTGCCCTACATCCTCGAGCGTCTCGACGACACGTACGAGGAGCGCCTGGCCGACGACCTCCAGCTGCCGCTGCCGCCGAGCGCGTACTTCAAGCGCCAGATCTACGCGACCTTCCAGAAGGACTTCCACGGCGTCCGCGCCATGGCGGCGATCGCGCCGGACAACGTCATGTGGGGCTCGGACTACCCGCACCGCGACGGCACGTGGCCCTTCTCGAGGAAGGCGATCGAGGAGCAGTTCCGCGGCGTCGACGCGGCGATCCAGCGGAAGATGCTCTGGGAGAACGTGCGACGCGTCTACGGCATCGAGCGATGAAGACCATCGTCGCGCTCGGCGGGGAGGGCATCGGCGTCGAGGTCGTGGACGCGACGTGTGAGCTGCTCGCCGCCGCGGGCTTCCCGCTCCGGATCCTCACGCCGCCCCACGGCGAGGCCGCGCAGAAGACGCATGGCGCGCCGGTGCCCGACGAGACCAAGCGCCTCTGCGGTCAGGCCGACGGGATCCTCTTCGGCGCTTCAGGGGGCCCGGCGTCGACCGCGGTCATCAACTACCTCCGCTGGCAACAGGACGCCTACGCCAACGTGCGCCCGATCAAGTACTACGAGGGCGCGCACTCGCCGCTCGCGAACCCCCACGGCCTCGACTTCGTCGTCCTGCTCGAGAACATGGAGGACCTCTGCCCGGCCCGCGAGGGCGATCTGGAAGAGCTCGGGCGCGCGATGCCGGAGCTGCGCGACCGGATCGGCAAGCGCATGAACGAGTACGGCATGGGACGCTTCGCCGTGAAGGTGGTGAGCCGGCGGGGGACCGAGCGCATCGCGCGCTTCGCCTGCGAGCTCGCGCTGAAGCGGAAGGCGCGGGGCCACGCCGGCAAGGTCAGCTGCGTCACCAAGTCGAACCTCCTGCGCCGCTCCGACGGCTTCTTCCGGGAGGTCGTCGAGAGCGTCGTGGCGCAGTACCGGGACCTCGCCTACGAGCACTTCCAGGCTGACGACGCGTCACGGCGGCTCGTGCGCTTCCCGCAGAGCCTCGACGTCCTCCTCTGCATGAATCTCTACGGCGACATCCTGTCCGACCTCGCGGCGGAGGCCGCGGGCGGGCTCGGCATGGCGCCGTCGGGCTGCTTCGGCGATCGGTGGGCGTACTTCGAGTCGATCCACGGCTCGGCCCCCGACATCGCCGGCCAGGGCATCGCCAACCCAACCGCCACGATCCTCTCGGCGGCCATGATGCTCGAGCATATGGGCCTCGCGAGCGAAGCGCAGCGGCTCGAGGCCGCCGTCGCGCGTGTGTACCGCGCGGGCAAGCACCTCACGCGCGACCAGGGCGGCACCGCGACCGCTTCGGAGTTCTGCAAGGCGACGCTCGAGGCGCTCGGCTGAGTTGGAGGCGGCCCGGCCCCCGCGGCGCCCGAGCGCCCAGCTCACGTTCGACAAGGTCGCCGCCGTCTACGACGACTTCATGGGCCGCTGGACGCGGCTCTACCTGCCGGCGCTCCGGCGCGCGGCCGCGCTTACTCCAGGCCAGCGCATCCTCGACCTGGCCACGGGCACCGGCGAAGCGGCCCTGATGGCGGCCGAGGCCGCGGCCCCGGCGGGCGTCATCCTCGGCGCCGACATCTCGCTGGCGATGCTCCGCGGTGCCAAGGCGAAGCTCGGTGCCCGACCGATCCGGCTCGCCGCGATGGACGCGCAGGCGCTCGCGTGCCGTGACGCGGTCTTCGACGCCGTCATCTCCCAGCTCGGCCTCATGTTCGTCCCCGATCCGCTGGCGGGCCTGAGGGAATGCCGGCGCGTGCTGCGCCCCGGCGGTCGCCTCGCCGCGCTCGTGTGGTCCACCGCCGACCGCGTGGCGTGGTTCGGCGCCCTCGCGGAGGAGCTCACGCGGCACCTCCCCGCGCGCCGGACCGAGATCCTCCAGGGTGTGACCCTCGGCGCCCCGGGCCGCCTCGCGCGCCTGCTGGGGGACGCCGGCTTCGCCGAGGTGAGCGTGACCACGGAAACGCAGAGCTTCGTGTTCGAGTCGTTCGACGCGTACTGGGGTCACATCGAGTCGGGCGCAATCCGGGCCGGCCTCCTGCTGCGCGAGCTGCCCGAGGACGCGCGGCGGGCCGTCAAGGACGGGGTCCGCGCGCGGCTGGCTCCGTTCGCGTCCCGCGGCCGGCTCGTGATGCCCACCGAGGCGCTCGTCGCCTCGGCGAGACGCTAGCGCGGGTCACGTCGTCTTCGGCAGGATCGCGGAACCCGTCATCGAGTCCGCGCGGCGCCGGGGCCAGCGCCCCGCGTCCACGGCGGTCAGGAAGTCGAGCACCGCGCGGTTGAAGAGGTCGGGGTCCTCCAGGTTGATCGCGTGGCCGGCCTTCGGGAGCACGACGAGCCCCGACGTCATGATCTTCCGCTTCATGTAGATCCCGGGCTCGAGGCAGGGCTCGTCCTCGTCACCCGTCATGATGAGCGTCGGCACCTCGAGCGTGGCCATTCGCTCGCCGAGGTCGTAGATGGACGGCCGCCGCATCTGGACGCCTCGGAGCGTGAGGGCGTGGCCCGGCGCCGAGCCCGCCGCGAGGCGGTCGCGGAACTCCTGCCAGCCGGTGGGGTCCTTCTCCATGAACTGCACGCGCGTGGGCCCGCGGCCATAGAAGTCGGCGACCGCCGCCATGCCCTCGGCCTCGAGCCGGCGCGCGACCAGCTCGCTGTCGGCGCGGTGCGTGTCTTGCTTGTCGCTCCCGTAGCCCGCGCCGGCGACGACGAGCGAGAGCGCGCGTTCCGGATAGGAGAGTCCGAAATGGAGCGTCGCGTAGCCGCCCATGGAGAGGCCGCACACGTGGGCCTTCCGGACCCCGAGGTGGTCGAGCACGCCCTTGATGTCGTCGGCCGCTTGCTGCTGCGAGTACGCCTTCGGGTCGAGCGGCACGTCGGACGGCGGGTAGCCGCGCGCGTTGAAGACGATCGTCCGGTACCGCCGCGAGAAGAACCTGACTTGTGACTGCCAGCTCCAGCAATCGCCCGCGAACTCGTGGACGAAGATGAGCGGCGTCCCTTGCCCCGCTTCCTCGACGTAGAGGCTCACACCGCCGACGTTGGCCTTGGGCATCCCTCACGCACCTCCCTGGGGGGACCGGGCACTCCGCCGGCTCACGCGCGCAGGAGGATCAGCAGCGCCGCGTCGCGCGCGCGCTGACCGGGCGCGACGCCCAGGCGGCGCGCCGTCTCGTTCACGAAGGAGACGACGCCGTCCTCCCACGTGCTCGCGGGATCGCCGATGCGCGCGCTCATCGCGCCGACCGCCGCGGCCGCAACCCCGGCCGTGTCGAGCACGCGCAGGCCCTCGATCCCGGCGCGGTCGCGCGCGAGGCCCCCGTCGTTGAAGACGGCGCCGCGCGGCCGCACCTCGAGGAGGCGCTGCACGTTGACGCGGCCGCCGTGGGAGCCGGCGCAGAGGACGTCCCGCCGGTGCTCGGGCGCGGCGAAGCTCATCGAGCTGACGAGCACCACGCGGCCGTCGGGCGTCTCGGCGACGACGCGCGCCTGGCGGTCCACGAGCGCCTGGGTGGAGGCGACGCCGGGCGGGGCCTGCAGCATGGCGCGGGCCGCGGACGCCGCGGCGGCGCCCGCGCCGACGCCGAGCGCGCGCGCCGTGTCGTTCAGGTGGCCGACGACGCCGTCGTCGTGCACGCTCTTGCCGTCGCCGAGCCGCGCGGACTCGGTCAGCACCGCGGCGGCGGGAATCCCGAGACGGTCGGCGAGCGGGAGCCCGGAGACACCGGCGCCCTCCCGACCGACGCCGGCCTCGTGGGCGACGAGACCGCGCACGCCGCGCTCGAGCGCGAAGCCGAAGGCGGAGGCGCCCGCGAACGAGCCAGCGACGACGACGTCGCGCACGGTGACTCGCGCGTCCACGTGGGTGAGGGAGTCCAGGACGACGACGCGACCGTCGCCGTCCTCGTATTCGATCTCCAGGGTCGGCGCTCCTTTCGCTCGAGAGCGCGGCCATTATGCCTGAGTGCCTGGCCGCTGTGCGGGGCGTGGTGGGAGGCGAGACGGACGAGATCGACCCTCCTGCCCTGACGCGTGGCAGGAGGTGTGCCAGTCTCGCGGTCGAGGGAAATCACGGAGTTACGGGTGCCCTGCCGGCCGCGATCTCCGACGTGCAGTGTGGACAGCGCCGCGCCCTCAGCGGGATGCTCATGGCACAGTGGCCGCACTCCTTCGTGGCGGGGGCCGCCGGCGACTTCGGAAACAGGCGATTGACCTGCTTGACGACGACGAACACGGCGAACGCGACGATCAGAAAGTTGATCACGGCGTTGATGAAGAGCCCGTAGTTGAGGGTCGGCGCGCCCGCGGCCTTGGCGGCCGCGAGCGAGGGGAACGCCTGGCCGCTCAGATTGACGAACAGGTGGGAGAAGTCGACGCGGCCGAGCAGGAGACCGATCGGGGGCATGATGACGTCGTTGACGAGCGACGTCACGATGGTGCCGAAGCTCGCGCCGATGACGACGCCGACCGCGAGGTCGACGACGTTGCCCCGCATGATGAAGGTCTTGAACTCCTTCAGCATGGCGCAGGGCCTCAGCCCAGATGGCGCTGCAGGGCGTCGAGCGTGCGGCGCCGCGCGAGCGTCGCGCTCGGCTCGTGGTAGCTCCCGCGCTCGTCGCAGTTGAACCCGTGGCCCGCCGGGTAGACGTGCATCGGAAGCGACGGGTGGGCCGCCTGGATCCGCTGGTGGTGCTCCTTCGGGATGGACTGGTCGGTCTCGCCGAAGTGGAGGACGACCGGGCACTTCGGGCGCTCCTGCGCGGTGTCGGCGATGCCGCCGCCGTAATAGCCGATCGCGCAGGCGACGCCGTCGATCCGCGTGGCGGCGAGCCAGGCGAGCGTGCCCCCGAAGCAGTAGCCGACGACGCCGACCTTGACGCCCTCCGCCCGTAGCGCCTGCACCGCGGCGCGCACGTCCTTGACGCAGTCGTCGATCGGGATCTTGGCGCGCACCGCCCGCCCGAGCTCGATGTCCTCTTGCTTGTAGCCGACGGCGAAGCCGGGCTCGGCCCGGTCGAAGATGGCCGGGGCCAGGGCGACGTAGCCGTCCGCGGCGAAGCCGTCGGTGACCTGCTTGATGTGGGAATTCACGCCGAAGATCTCCTGGATCACCACCAGTCCGCCGCGGGGCTTGCCCTGGGGGGTGGCGCGGTAGGCGGCGAGCTGGAAGCCGTCCTCGGCGGTGAGCGTGAGCATCTGTCCCATGGGGGTTCTCCTCTCGGGTGTCGTTGGGAGACGCGTGGGGCTAAGATACGCAAGACTCGGCGCCACGCAAGGAGGTTGCGCGATGGACCCGGAGACCAAGGCCTACACGCCCCGCGAGCGCGTCGGCGCCGCCTACAAGGGCGGCTACGCCGACCGCGTGCCCGCCTACCCGATCGCGGGCTCGTTCGCCGGCTGCCTGGACGACCTCTCGATCGAGGAGTACTGCACGAATCCGACGAAGGCCGCGAAGGCGATGCTGAACTACTACGAGCGCTACGAGCCCGACATCATGATCGCCTTCAACGACCTCGCGAAGGAGGCCGAGGCCCTCGGCTGCCGCGTGAAGTATTCCGACTACGTCGTCCCGTCCATCGACCAGCACGTCCTCCAGGACGACAAGGGCCGGCTCGCCCGGCTCGAGATCCCCGACCCGCGGCGGGACGGCCGCCTCCCGGCGTTCCTCGAGCAGTGCGAGGCGCTGTCGTCGGCGAAGCTCCCGAGCCCGCTCGGCGCCGTCCTGGTCGGCCCCTGGACGATCGCGATGCTCCTGCGCAACCCCGAGCTCATGTGCCTCGACACGATCGACGACCCGGCGTTCGTCCACGACCTCATGCGCTTCTCGACCGAGTACGCCAAGCGCTGGGGCGACGCCGTCCTGACGACGCGAATCGGGCTCAGTTACACCGACCCGACCGCCTCGTGCTCGCTCGTCGGGCCCGACACCTATCGCGAGTTCATCAAGCCCTACCACAAGGAGCTGGTGGACTACTTCAAGGCGAAGAAGGTCGGCACGACCATCCACATCTGCGGCACGACCCATCAGATCCACGAGGACCTGGTGGACGTCGGCTTCGTCGCGATCACGATCGACCTCGACCAGCAGGCCGACCCGGCGCTCAAGGTCGACCAGCTCGACAAGCTCGTGACGCTCGGCAACCAGCGGAACGTCGTCGCCGTCGGCAACGTGGACGCGACGATCTTCGAGCGCGCGACGAGGGCCGAGATCGAGGCCGAGGTGCGCCGCTGCATCGACACGGTCGGCCGGCGCTCGCGCTTCGTCCTCTCCACCTCGTGCGAGCTCCCGCCGCGCGCGAACCCCGACTGTGTGAAGTGGTTCATGGACGCGGCGCGCGAGTACGGGCGCTGGGAGCGGATCCTTTGACAACCCGCGCGGCCGAGCCCATCGTGCCGCCGGTCGTCCCGAACCCGAACCCTACGAGCCCGAGGTGATCCGATGGCCACCTACCGCGACGCGCCCTCACGCCCGAACCGCCGCCAGTTCCTCGCGACCGCCGGCCTCGCCGCCGCCGCGGCCGCCGGGACGCGGGAGCTCGTCTTCCCCGCCATCGTCCGCGCGCAGGAGCCGATCCGCATCGGGGCAGCTCGTCCCGTTCACCGGCTTCCTCGGCGCGATCGGCGAGTACGGCAAGCAGGGCGCGACGCTCGCCGTCGAGGAACTGAACGAGAAGGGCGGCGCGCTCGGCCGGAAGCTCGAGCTGATCACCGAGGACGAGGCGAACCCGGGCGTCGCGGTGCAGAAGGCGCGCAAGCTGATCGAGAAGGACCGCGTCGTCGCGATCGAGGGGCTCGTCTCCTCGGCCTCGTGCCTCGCCGTCGGCGACGAGGTCCAGCGCGCGAAGCTCCTGATGATCAACGCCGGGGCGAACTCCGACGAGATCCGGAGCAAGCGCTGCCACCGCTACGTCTTCTCGACCGAGGGCTGCAACACGATGTACGTCGGCGCGATCGGGAACTGGCTCATCCGCGAGCGCAAGGTGAGCCGCTGGTACTTCCTCACCTCGGACTACGCGTTTGGCCACGACCTCCTGCGGGTGGCGCGGAACCTCCTGCAGGCCAACAAGGGCGCCGAGGTCGGCAGCGACCTCGCGCCGACGGGCACGACCGATTTCAGCCAGTACATCACCAAGATGAAGGCGGCGAAGCCCGATCTGATCTTCCACAACCTCGCCGGGGCGGACGTGACCAATTTCCTCAAGCAGTACGCGGAGTCGGGAATGACCATCGAGGTCGCGGGCGGCGTCATCGACTCCGCCTACGCCTGGCCGGTCGGCGAGGCGCTCCGCGGCCACTTCCCGATCATCTGGTGGCACGAGCTCAACACGCCCGCCAGCCGAGCGTGGGCCGCGCGTTACGTCAAGCGCTGGGGCCGGCCGCCCGACAACCAGGCCTACGGCGACTACCTCGCGGTCCACGCGATCGCCCAGGCGATCGAGAAGGCGAAGTCCACTGACGGCGCCAAGCTCGTGCAGGCGCTCGAGGGGCACACGCTCACGGCGGCGATGGACGGGCTCAAGGGCCGGCCGCTCACCTTCCGCGCCTGGGACCACCAGCTCCTGCAGCCGATGTACGTCGTCGCGGCCCGGGACAAGGCGAAGTGGAAGGACAAGTGGGACATCTTCGAGATCATCGGCGAAGTTCCGGCGCGTGGCGCGGCGCTCGAGGACATCGCGATCCCGAAGGCCGAGAGTCAGTGCCAGCTGGAGCCCCTCGCGTAGACGACGCGGCGCGATGACGCCCGCCGTCCTCGCCGAGTTCTTGCTGAACGGGCTCGTGCTGGGGGCGCTCTACGTCCTGATGGCGCTCGGCCTGTCGATCATCTTCGGCATGGTCGGCGTCATCAACTTCGCCCACGGCGCGCTCTTCACGCTGGGCGCCTACGCGGCCTACCAGCTGCAGGGCGCGCTCGGCTTCCCGGGCGCGCTCGTCGCGGCGCCCGTCGCCGTCGGCCTCCTCGGCATGCTGATCGAGGCGACGCTGCTGCGCCGTCTCTACCTGCAGGACCCGCTGCAGGGGCTCCTGCTCACGTTCGGCCTCGCGATGGTGCTCGAGCAGGGGATCCGTCTGGTCTGGGGCCTGTCGCCGAAGCAATTCGACGTGCCCGCGGGCTTCGCCGGCGTCGTGCAGCTCGGCGCGCTCACCTACTCGAAGTACCGGAGCTTCATCCTCCTCA